>Ga0233425_10000545_pt1 | contig 95780 bp, 87 predicted proteins | sample Watercolumn_Towu_2_FD_181712 | JGI IMG/M metagenome (GOLD analysis project Ga0233425, IMG submission 181712) | Freshwater microbial communities from Lake Towuti, South Sulawesi, Indonesia - Watercolumn_Towuti2014_140_MG | ecosystem: Environmental > Aquatic > Freshwater > Lake | place...
CAATAGCTCGCCGATCATCGCTGACATCGCCGGAGATACGCATCCCGAAATTCTCTTTTCTAACGCTCGCGAGGTTAGCGTGGTGAACTGGGATGGTTCTTTCTATACCCGTATCAATGAAGCTGATTGACCGACAGATTTAACCTGTGGGTGTCGGTTGACCCGATCCTGCATATACTTTATAGTGGTCTCCAGCAGTCTCTTGTTGGAGGGCGTGATGACAGACAGTCTCCAGATGTTCCAGACCTTGATGCGCGCCTTTGTGAAAGACATTCCGCGTGCCGCCTGGGGCGATATCCGCCGCTTGGTCACGCTGGCGTGGGCGGCGGTGGGGTTATGCCTCAGCAAAAAGGTCAGTTTGTCCGACTGGGGCGAAGCGACCGTGAGTCGCGCCCGGCAGGCGGCCAGCCGCACGCGGCGGTTTGCGCGTTGGATGGACAATGCGAAGGTGCAGGTGCAGCCGGTGTATGCGCCACTGTTGCGGGCTGCGTTGCGCCACTGGCAACCGGTGGGCCGCGTATATCTCGCCTTGGACGTCTCGGTGATCAAGGGCAGCCCCTTTGTGCTGATTCGGGTTTCGCTCATCTATCGCGGGCGGGCGATTCCCGTGGCGTGGCGCGTCTTGCGGCACGCCAGCGCCACGGTGGGGTTCGCAGATTACAAAGTGGTCCTTGAGCAAGCGAAAAACTGTCTGCCAGCCAGCCTGACCGTAGTTTTGCTGGCGGAGCGCGGCTTCGTGCATGCCGAGTTAGTGCAGTGGCTGCGCCAAGCGCACTGGCATTACCGCCTGCGGCTGACCGGTGATACGCTGATTCACTTGCCCGACCGCCGCGTCATCGCCGTGGCGCAGCTCTGCCCGCCCACAGGGGAGGCGCACTTCTATCACGGCGTCCGACTGTTGGGCCAAGCCATCGGCCCACTGCATCTGGCCCTGGCCCAACTCGACGCCCCCAACCAGGATCCCTGGTACCTGGTCAGTGATGAACCTACGGACCTGACCACCCTGGACGAGTACGGCCAGCGCTTTGACGTGGAAGAAAACTTCTTGGATGACAAATCCAATGGCTTTCAGGTCGAAGCCAGCCGCCTGACTGAGCCGGCGGCCCTCGAACGGCTCTTCCTGGTTCTGGCCGTTGCCACGCTGCATTGCACCAGTGTCGGCGTCGCCGTCGTGCAACGTAAACTCCGCCACTGGGTCGACACGCATTGGGATCGCGGCATGAGCTATCTGAAAATCGGTTGGAGTTGGCTGCGGCAGCAATACCGACGACGTTGGCCCGTCTTACCGCCCTTCTGCTTGGACCCTGAGCCCGACCCCGAACCCGCGGTGGCTTCGCGGCGCCAAGCCGCCCGCCCTGGCCCCAAGTGGAGGACGGTCTTCAATTGTTAAATCTGTCAGTCAATCAGGCCTCTCCGTGCTAAAATGGGCACAGCAGATTGTCATACTACACCAGAGAGAGGCACAGCCATATGCAACGACTCACCCGCGCGCCGGCTATTCCACGTCGTTCCTATCGGCCCGAACAGCGGTCGTGTCCCAGTTGTCAGCGCACCTTAACACGCAGCCATATCCTGTGGCGGAAACGACTGCTCACCTTGAGCGGGCCAATGCAGGTGATCAGTTGGGGCTACCGCTGCCCGAATGCCGCCTGTTCAACGGCGGCGGTCGTGTATCGCTCGGCCGCCGCCGAGGGGTTGCATTTGCGCAAGCACCAGTTTAGTCGCGAGGTGCTTGTGCAGGTCGGCTATCGGCGGTTCTGGCATCACCAGACGATCTACGAGATTCACGCTTGGCTGACCCAAGACCTGGGGCTGACGGTTTCGGCGCGCCAGGTCGCCAATCTCGTGGCCGATTTCCTGGCGCTGCTCCAGGCGGCGCAACCGGCCAAGATTCGGGCCACCTTGCAGACACTCAAGTTCTTGGTCGTGGGCGTGGATGGCATGCAACCGGCCAAAGGCGACACCGGCTTGTACATCATGCGGGAGTTGCAGACCGATGTCACGTTGGGGGCCGAGAACCTGGACGACAGTCGCGACGCCACCATCCGCACCCGCTTGCTGCAACCCTTGCAAGCCTTAGCGCAGGAACTCGGCCTACCCTGGGCCGGCATCGTCAGCGATGCCCAGGATACCCGGCGCACGGCGCTCCGGACGGCACTGCCGGCGGTGCCGCACCAGGCCTGCCAGAGCCACTGTCTGCGGGAAGCGGGGGCGCTGACCTTTGAAGCCGATCGCACCCTGAAAAAGCAGTTGAAGGCTGCCTATCGCAGTGCGCTCAAGCGGGTCGAACAGCGCATTGCGGAACTGCCCGCCGCCGATCGCTTCCGCCCCATCCTGGCCGACTATGCCGCGGCAATGCGGGCGACCCTATTGGAAGGCGGCGTCGCCCCCTTTGAACTGGGCGGCGTCCACATCTTCGCTGATCTGACGGCGGTGGCGGCCGCCCTGGAACGCTGCCGGAAAAAGGGGGGCCGGCGGCCCTGCTGCGCCGCTTGGTCAAGGTCGCCGATCATCGCCTGGCCTATGCCGAGCAGGTGGCGCAACTCCGCCGCCAGCGCCAATGGCTGAGCGACTTGGCGCATTTGCTGGATCCGCCAGCGGGTACCGGCCAGCCGCCGCCGACCAGTCACAGTGTGGCGCACGCGGTTGACCGCGACTTGGTAGCCTTACTGGCCCCAGCGGGCCCGGCGACGGAGGCCAGCGATCACCAAGTCGCGGTCCATATCGACCAGACCTTCCGCAACCGCTGGTGGGGACTGTTTACGTGCTACGATGTGCCCGCCCTGCCGCGCACCAACAATGAATTGGAAAGGTACATGCGGCGCATCAAGACCGGCCACCGGCGCATCCTGGGCCACAAAGACGTGCATGACTTTCTGATCCGCTATGGCCGCTACGTCGCCTGCGGGGATTACCGCGAAAGCCCAGAGGCCTTGCTGGCCCGGCTGAGCCAGGTCACGCAAGACGACTTCCAGCGCGCCCGGCAGGGCATGGCAAGCACGCTCGTGCGGGAACGGAAACAGCATCGCTTCCGCCACCACCAAGCCGACTATCTGGCGGGCCTTGAAAGCCAGTGGGCCGTTGCTGTTGAAAAATCTACAAAATAGGCGCGGGTGACGCCTTGTATGTTATATCTGCACCCACTGTTTTGTTTGCATCGAATGGATTTCGTTTATTGTACCAGTTCTTGGGGTAACGGCTGGTATCATACAAGTCCACCAGAAGACTGACCTTCGTCTCGATCTGGCGATAATAGCGCATCTCTCCACGCGTGAATGCCCGGTAGACAGCCCAATTCAGGTAATCAATTGGGTGCAGTTTCTGACATCTCCCGCCCACGGACTAGCAGCGCAACACCTCACGTCAGGCCATAGGTGGGCAAGGGTGCTGGTTCGGCACATTTGAGGGGGAGGTTTTTGTGTTGTTCTTGCGCTTGGGTCTGGGTGCGCTCATGCACGAAGGTGATAAACGCCTCCCAATCGTTGTTCACCTCGAGACAGCGCAGTTGCAGCAAGGCTTCGGCGCGCTTTTTGACCCAACGCATGCCGCCACAGTCAAACCGCTGGGCAATGACGTAGCGCACTGCGCCCTCGACTGCGCCCGACCCCGTCTCCCAGTCGAGTTCCCGCAACCGCTTGTAGTCCATCTTGGCTTGCCGTTTGGTGAGATAATCCTGGATACTGGTCAGGCGGTCACGGGCGCTGTTCTGCTGGGGTGCGAGTTGCTTGATGCGCGTGGCCAGTTCGGCGCTGACCTCCGCCACCCGCCCGTCATACAGCGCCGCTTTCTGCGCATCAACCCATGCGGTCAGTTCGGCGCTGCCTTCGCGATACAAGCACGCTCCGGCTTCCCAAAGATATTCCACCACGTGGTAGATGTCAATGGTGTGTTCGGCCTCGGGGAACAGTTCGTCAATGTAGCGTTCCAGATCGTTATCCCCATCCGTGACCAGTTGGATGGCTTTGCCGCTGGATGGCGTGAACCCGCGCTTGTCCGCCTCGCGCCGGGCGATGGCAACGGCGTGCCGCTTGGGCGCATACGAAGCATACACGCGCTTGTTGAGAGGGCCTTCCAGCGTCCCGTCGGGACTTTTGCGCAATGTGTACATCACGACGATGGTCGCCATCTTGCCATTCTTGGCCTTGTCCCCCTTCTGCCGCCGTCTTTTGCTGCCCCAGCGCAGGCGGGCGGCCCGGCCGCGATGCCGAGCCGAACCGGGATGCGCATTGGCCGACCGGGGGCCCCGGCGCTTCGCCAATTCCGCGGCCGTCGCAGTCGGCGTGGCTTTGCTATCGATCTGGATCACCAAGACTTCGCCGTCCCCGCGGGGTGCGGGGGCGTGCTCAAACCATGCGGCCGTGTGCCGGCCCAGCCCCAAGACCAACTCCTCGAGGCTGGTTTGGGCGGGCGACCACTGCAGAAACAGCGTCAAGAGCAGCACAGCCTGCGCGTAACTCACTTTGGTGGCCAGGCGAACGGCACAACTGGTCAACAGGAGACTGAACCCGTCACCGGTCAACCCCAACTCGATATCCAGGGGGTAATAGCCGCCACCGGCGCGATAGAAATAGCTGCGCGCATAGCTGACCTTGCCAAAGAACGTCCCCAGTTGCCGGACAATCGGGCCTTGACGTTTGTATCCCCGTGGCGTCTGCCGCGCCGTCGCCCGCCACTGCGCTTCACGCATTTGGAGAAAGAGTTGCAGGCACAGCCGCCCCACCGCCAGCACTTGGGGCACCAATTGCGTCTCAAACGCAAAAAGGTCAAGGTCTGACAACCCATCACCCAAACCACCAAGTCGCTGACGGTCTGGGTGATGCGGGCTTTCAATTCCTCTACCGTCGGCGCGCTGGCCGGCTCAGCCCACGCCTCCGTGGGGGGCGTGGGCAAATCCGAGGCTTCCATTGAGACCTCCTGGGCATGTTTTCTGGAAGCCTATTATGCCGCATTCTCGCCCAGGGAGATAACGGCGATTACACCCTAATCAATTACACTCAGGCAAGGCTCGCCTTGGGGTGTTTGCGCCTGCACGGCGACATGGCTCGCAACTTGAGTCTGCCATTGCTGCTCGAATCGGCTGATCCCTTGTTGAATGGCTTCCAACAAGGGCGCCTGGCGTGCACGTGAGCCGCGTTTGGCAAAGTAGATGTGGTTGGTTTCAAAGCGATGTAAGGTGTTCTGAAACAGTTGCGAAACCAGGTGATCGTAGAACTCGTTTTCTCTGGCGTGAAAACTGTTGCGAAAGACCTTCTCGATTTTGCGCGCGACCACAAATTGAGCCTTGAAGTCCAACTCTGCGAGCAGCTTGAACATGCGATAGCGAATCTCCGGCAGGTCATCCTTGGCATGAAACGCTACTTCCGTTCCCGCCAAAGAAGGCACACCCTCGAAATACGGGTCTGCAGTCACCTCTCGCTGAAGCTGAAGCACCGCCTGACGGATAGATTCCGGCTCCTGTGTTTCGATGAAGCCGAGTGTCAGGATCGGAGAACAACCTTCCTGACCAACGATAAGGTTGCCCTTCCGGTCGTAGAAGGTCGGATCGCCAGACTCATCAACGAAAAACCAATTAGTGCCCGGCTTTGCATGCTTCATTTCAAGATTTCCGAAGAGTCACCGATGCCAGCGCGCGCTGGGTGATGTCCTCGAAGTGCAGCGGCTGCCCCGCGGCCTTGAGGATGGTGTAGGCGGCGTCAAGGCGGGTCATAACACGAATCCTTCCACAAGAAATGCGGGTCAGGCGCTAACCGAGCTTGAGTCGCTGTATCTCCGGCTTGAACGCCCGTTCGAGCCGGATCATAGCATCGGTCATCCGGTCTTGGATTTCGGGCCAATGCTGCTGATCCAGAAGTCCACCGCCGGTAAGCAGCAGGCGCACCCGGCACGCGCGCTTTGCGTCCAATCGCTGCCACTCCAGTGGCTCGCCGAAAGCCGTCTCAATCTCCGTTTTGTGTTCGTGAAGGGCATCGAAGATCTGCTTGTTCTGCTCGGCGTCGCTACGATCTATGTAGAATTCGACCTGGGTGTCTTCCATACGGATCGCGTAATTGTAACCAAGACCGCTTCTGCCGGCACTGGCACTGATCCAATTGTCGGTGCTCGGCGAGATACGGGCGTGGAGCTGTGTCTTAGCCCTGGCGCGTTCCAGAAGTTGCTTCCAGAACTCCATGCGCAAAAGATGGCGTTCGGCCAGTTCCTTCTTCTGCTCACCGGCCTGACGCGCCTCGCGCGTCGGACCAGCTACCACGGTGAACTTCGGCGCGGGCGCCGAATCGCCGATGCGGTACGCCTCAATCTGCAGCAAATAGAATGCCATGTCAGCCGGCAGAATCTCGTTCAGCCAGTGCACGGCTCGTTCGTGCTCCGGCCGCGGCGTGCTGGTGACCCAGACGGCAATCTTGGCATCCAGGTTGCTGAGGTAGGTGATCAGCTTGCCCAGGTGATCGTGGTCTGTGCCTTCAAGCTGGTTCTCGATAACAATCAGGCGCTCCTGACCATCGTCGGCCAGAATATCGGCAGAGAAAACACCAGCCGGAGCCTCACGCTGCACCAGGCTGAGTTGAGGGATGCCGAGGGTTTCGCCCAGCAGATCCAGGTTTTCGGCGAGCCAAGTGGTGAAGTCTCTGGCTTCATGCGTCCAGAGCTCGCGCAGTGGGACGCGTTTCAGACGAGCGATGTGCATGGGTCATGCCTCCGTCAATCGGACTTCCCAGATTCCGTGAGACTGCGCAAGTACGGCGCACGACGACAGGGAGCTGCGTTCTCTGATTTCCCTACAACTTCCCGCGAAACGCCTGGGCCAGGATGATCTACCCAGACTCGGTTAGCTGGTCGTACACCTGTCTTTGCATCGCTTGAAGCTCAATAACTTTTGTTGCTTCACCCAGTTGAGATCACAGGATCACAGGCAAGATCCTCTTCGGCACTCAGTTTATCACAAAGCTATGGGTTTAGGAAACACGCCGAGGGGCAAGCTATTGGGGTGGGCATGAGGCGGCAGGGCCGCAGGGAACATACCGCGGCAACCATGAAAGCGACGCGGTGGAAACCGCGCCTACAGATCCCGCTTGGAGAATTCCCTGACCGCGAGGAACAACATCACCGCGGTGTACAGCGCCGCGTACACCACCATCGCCTCGCTGGGCGCGCTGGCCGCGCCGAAGGGGGTGGCGTCCAGCCCCAGCTCGCGGAGAAAGGGCGGCTGCAGGAGATAGGCCGCGCGCTTCCACATCGCTTCGCTGGGCATCAGCAGGCTGACCGCGATGCCGATGTTGACCGCGGCCTCGCTGCGCATCATGCTGCCGATCTGCTCGATCCAGCCGGCGATGAACGCCAGCCCGTAGAGCATGAAGACCACGACGCCGTTGGTGAGGGTCGAGAGCCGCGTGCCGCCCAGGATCGAGAGGCTCAGTACGATAAGACCTTCCAGCACGATCAGGCCGACCGCCTGCACGGGGTTGCGGGCGGTGTAATCGGCTTCGAGCTTGACGATGCCCATCAGCGCGACGCACATCGTCACGGTAAAGACGGTCAGCATGAGCGCCAGGCCGAGCCATTTGCCCGCGACGATATGCCAGCGGCGCAGCGACTTGGTCGCGATCGTCTGGATCGCGCCGGAGGCGATCTCACCCGCGATGGTGTCCACCGAGGTGAGCACGGCCAGCATCACCACCAGGAAGTTGATCGCATACAGCCCGGCCAGCACGAAGAAGTTGGTCGGCTCCAGCAGCCGCGCCGCGCCGCCCGATATGTGGCTGCGCAAGTCCGCGTAGATCAGGTGAAAACCGACCGCATAGAGCGCCAGGAACGCGATCCCCAGCAGCACGATGGCCCACAACATCTTGCGCATCCGGGCTTCCAGGAAAGTCAGCCGGGCGATCTCGAAGATGCTTCTCATATTTCCTCCTGCATCACCCGCATGAATAGCTCTTCCCGGCGTTGTTTGTCTTGTCGAACCGACCAAGATCGGCTATAATCCGGTTCACTGTAGCGAAGGGGGTGGGGCGATGTTGAAAACTCAGCATGTAACCTTCGATGAATTGAACGAGCGGCTGCGCGAGTATGAGTTGAAGTACGGATATTCGACGATTCAGTTCTATCGGCGCTTCCGTGATGGCGAATTGGGCGATGATGACGACCTGATGATGTGGGCGGGCTTGTACCATCTGTATTTGACCTCCTGCCACACCCCTCATGTTTCCTCTTGCATCACCCGCATGAACAGCTCTTCCAGCGAGAGGCGGCGCGGCGCGAGCGCGTAAATCTGCGCGCCGGCCCCGATCAAGTAGGTCGCCAGCGCGGGCGCAACAGCTTCGCTCGTGACAGCCAGCACAACGCGCACAACACCCGCCGCGACCACGCTTTGCCCCCTGCCCCCTGACTCCTGACTCCTGACTCCCGCTGTCCCATCCACCACCCGACCCCACTGCGCCAGCCCGGCTTCGATGTCCGGCGTCAAGCCCACGGCCTGGATCTCGATCTCGACCCCCTGGCGCGTCAGTTCGGCCAGCGCGCCGAGGCGCACCACGCGGCCGCGCTTGACGATGGCGACCCGGTCGCACGTCACCTCGACTTCGCTCAGGAAGTGGGAGTTCAGGAAAACGGTCACGCCCTCTCCGCGCAGCTCGCGGATCAGGTCGCGCACCTCGTGCCGGCCCAGCGGATCGAGGCCCGAGGTCGGCTCGTCGAGGAAGACCAATGCGGGCCGGTTGAGCAGCGCCTGCGCCAGTCCGATGCGTTGGAGCATCCCTTTGGAGAATTCGCCGAGCTTCGAGCGCGCCCGGTCGGCCAGACCGACGCGCGCCAGCAGCTCACCGATGCGCGCGCGGCGTTCGGCCGCGGCCATGCCGACCAGCCGGCCGTGTACATCCAGGAAGTCGGCGGCGGTGATCCAGGGCGGGAAGCGAAATTGCTCCGGCAGGAAGCCGACCTGACCCATCACCTCTGGCGCGCCGGGCGGCCGGCCCAGGATGCGCGCCTCTCCTGCGGTCGGCGACACCAGGCCGAGCAACATCTTGACCGTGGTCGTCTTTCCCGCGCCGTTCGGCCCCAGAAAGCCGAACACCTCACCCTCCGCAACCGAGAGAGTGAGGCGATCCACGGCGACCGTCGCGCCGTAGGTTTTGCGTAGCTCGTGCGTTTCGATGCGCATGGCGTGTTCAGGGGGCAGGGTCAGGCGTCAGGAGCCGGGCTTTGCTGACCGCTGATTCCTGACCCCTGTCCTCACCGCAGCGAGTCTGCGACCTGCATCGTGACCAGCGGATCCACGTCGCGGCCTTCGATGCCGTAGAGGATGCCATTCTTTTGCCAGAGAATCGAAGCCGCCCGCCGGCCGGATGCGCCGGCGCGATGCTCGATCAAGAGGCCGGGCACGCCATCCACGGTCACTTCGCGGTATTGTACCACATTCGTCGGAACCGGGATCACGAGCGTGCTCGTCCAGTCAATGCTCTGCGCCAGACGCCGGGCGTCGGCGCCGGGCATGCCCAGGAACTTGAAGCCTGCTTCGCCGATGGCGGTCAGGTCAATCCCCGGCGGGATGTTCACCTGCGGGCTGGTCATCTGCATGATCGCCAGCCGGCCAGCCCCGACCGTGTATTCCTGGGTGACAACGAGGGGCACATCCACTTCGAGCGTGATCTTGTCCACCGCGGGCAGCTTCACGCCCTGAGCCTGGGTTGCGGCGAGCAAGGCTTCCATGATCGCCCGATCCATCTCGTAGCGCAGCGCCGGCCCGCTCTGAACCGTAAGCGATTTCACGGTTGCGCCAGCGGGCAGTGTGGCCGGCGCCCGCACGGTAAATCCGACCCGCTGCGACGCTTCGGCCAGGTCGGCGGCCGGTTGGGGCTTGCCCGGCTCGCGCACAGAGATCGGCTTACCGAATCGGCCATCCTCCGCCTGTTGGGCCAGGCTCTCGAGCTTCTGCTGTTGCGCCTGATCGAGCGGGATGACCGCGAACTTGCGCACGCGGAAGATGCCGAGGAAGTCGGCGGCCGCCTGCCGCACGGGCGCAAAGCTGAAGAGGATCAGCAGGCAGGCCAGCGCGGCCGCGCCGATCGCCACGGGCCGCAGACGGCCATGGGTGAAAGTCTCTTTGATCATAGTCAATCTCCTTGCGAATACTGCGCTGAAAACCGGCCGAACAAGTTCGGCGCTCCGGAGTCCCCAACTCGCTGGAGCATTCTGGAGTCCCCAGCTTGTTGGGGCTGCGTCTTCAGCCCGTTTGTGGAAGCGCGCCAGGGCTTGCCGTGCGGCCGGCGTCTCGGCCGGGATCGGCTCGAGGGCCGCCAGGCGAGTCGCGACAGCCGCGGCGCGTGCGCGCAGCGCCGACAGCTCACGCTGGCACGCGGGGCACGCGGCCAAGTGCGCGGCGACGGCGGCCGTTTCGGCCGGGGCCAGCGCTGCATCCAGGTAGGCCCGCAACAGCCCGCTATCACAACGCATGGTCGCCTCCTTCCTCCTCCTGATGCCCGGCCGCCCGGTAGGCTTTCTCGAACGCGGCCTCGGCGCGGGCCAGCAACGTGCCGACCGAGCCGGGCGCGACTCCGGCCGCCTCGGCCAGCTCCCGATAACTCAGTCCGGCGTGACGCAGCAGCAACAACTGCGCCTGACGCTCCGGCAAGCCCGCCAGGACGCGGCGCACCGCGGCCTGCTCATCCTCGCGCAGCGCAACCTCGGTGGGATCCGCCGCATCGGGCATGGCTTGGCGGAAAAACTGATCCTGGCGGCGCGTGCGCCGGGCTTCCCCGCGCAGCAGATTGTACGCCAGGTTGGTCGCCACCCGGCAAAGCCAGGCCCGCACGTTGTGCTCCTGGTCGCTGCGAAACCGTTGGCGTGCCAGGCGCAGGAACGTCTCCTGGGCCAGATCTTCCGCATCTTCGCGCGCGCCGACGATGCGATAGATCAGCCGATAGACGCCGTCGTAGTGCGCCAGGAACAGCGAGTCGAAATCCAGCTCGGGTTGAGTTGTCACGGAACGAATTAGCCAGGCATCGGTGGTCACATCTGCGCCTCTACGCCCTTCCGGTTTTCTATGCATATTAACACCGCCGGCCGCGCAAATGTGACAGCGGGAGCGCGATCTATCGGGTGCTGGAGGAGGATCAGTTGGCCTGCGGCGCGACAAACGGCTCGGCCGCCAACCCGCCGCCCGGCTGCGCGATCACCTGGCGCACGCGCAACTCCGCGCGATCCAGGAGCGCGTTGCATTGTTCGGCCAGCGCCGTGGCCTGGCCATACAGCGCCAGCGAGTCGTCGAGGCTCAGGTCGCCGGCCTCCAGGCGGCGGACCGTCTCCTCCAGCTCGCGATACAAGGCTTCGAAGGAAGGTGATTCGGACATGAGGAAATACCTCTATCTCTCATTCGTTCTGGGTCACACGGGCGCCGAACGCGCCGTCGGCCACGCGCACGGCGATGGCGGCGCCGGGGACCGCCTGCGCGACCGAATACACGACCGCGCCGTCCGCATCGGTGACGATGGCGTAGCCGCGGGCCAACACGCGCCGGGGGTCGAGCGCGGCCAGGCGCAGTCCTTGACCGCGCACGCGCTCTCGCTCGTGGCGCAGCCGGCCGGCCAACGCCAGCCCGGCCCGGCGCGACAGATCGTCCACCCGTTGGCGGTCGGTCGCCAGGCGGGCCGCGGGCGAAACCCGGCGCAGGCGCAGCGCCAGGTTTTCGACGCGCGCCCGCTCGGCGTCCAGCCGACTGAATAACTGCCGCTCGGCCTGGCTCAGCAGCCCGGCGATGGCTGCGCTCAGCTCACGACCGTCGGGCGCGGCCAGGGTCGCCGCGCCGGTGGGGGTGGGCGCACGCAGGTCGGCCACGAAATCCGCGATGGTGAAGTCGGTCTCGTGGCCCACGCCGGTGATGACCGGCACGGCCGACGCGGCGATGGCGCGGGCCACGCGCTCATCGTTGAAGGCCCACAGCTCTTCGAGCGAGCCGCCGCCGCGCGCCAGGATGATCGCATCCAGCGGCTCGCGTTCGGCCGACCAGCGGTTGAGCGCGGCAAGCGCGGCCACGATGCCGGGAGGCGCCTCCGCGCCCTGCACCGCGGTGGGCGCCAGGAGCAGATCCACCAGCGGGTAGCGCCTGACGAGCGTGCGCAGGATGTCGCGCAGCGCGGCCGCGGTGGGCGAAGTGACGATGCCCAGGCGCGCGGGCCGGGCCGGGATGGGCCGTTTGCGGGCTTCATCAAACAACCCTTCGGTCTCCAACCGGGCTTTCAACCGTTCGAACTCCAGCCACAGGCGGCCCACGCCGGCCCCTTCCAGGTGATCCACGTAGAGCTGATATGTCCCGCCCTGCTCATAGACCGACACATAGCCGTGCGCCACGACCGCGTCGCCGTTGCGCGGCAGAGGTAGACGCGCCGCTTGCGTGCGCCAGATCACGGCCTTGAGCACTGCGCCGGCGTCCTTCAGGGTGAAATAGCAGTGGCCAGAGCTGGCCTGGGTGAAGCCGGAGACCTCGCCCGATAGCCAGACATCGGCCAGCAGCACATCGCCGGCGAACAGCGACTTGATGTAGGCGGTAACCTGCGAGACGGTGTAGACGTTGTCTGTCGGCATAGATCCTACTTCTTCAACACCAGCGGCAGATACACGGATTGAAGCTGCGCGACAATGATCGTGCCCGCGCGCCCTAGCCCATCGCTATACGGATAAACGCCCGCCGCGGCAAACTTCCGCCGATAGGTCTGGCCCGGCGGCAGCCGGCCGGCGTCGAAGCCGGTCGTGTTGAGCAGCGGATCGAGCGCGCCATCCGTGCGCGGCTGGATGGCCGGGTTCTCGGTCCAACTGACCAGATCGGCCGCGCTCGCGCCGTCGGCCAGCGTCGAGAGCCATTCGACGCCCCGGCCCGGCGGCACGCGGACGACCGCCGGGTTTGGCCCAGCCGGGGTGAGCAGCACCTGCGCCGCCGCATCGTTGACCCACGGCGTCAGCGGGATGTTCACGTGTACGATCTCTGTGACTACCTGCACGATTGGGCTGCGCCACGCCTGATACCCATGGGCGCCGCTGGCTTGCAGGTAATAGTAGCCGGGGGGCGTGAAAAAGGCAAAGTAGCCGTTGTTACCTGTGACCTGGGGGTTGATCTGATTGTTGTAAAGATGCGCGGGCCAGGGGACCCAGGCGCTCCACTCCGGCACCGACACATACACCGTGACCGTGATGCCGGCCAGCGGCTTGACGGGGGAGAAGACGCCGGTCCCGACATCGTAGCCGCCGCCCGCGTCCACGTCAAAGACGAAGCCGTCGGGGTCAATCAGCACGACGCCCTGCGTGGTCTTCTTGGGGGGCGCGCCGCCGCCCTGGCACTGCGATTCGACGAACACCTCGTGCGCCGCGCCGATGTCGAACGTCCACCAACGACCGTTGTGCGCGCTGGGGGTCTGGTATACCACGTTATCGGCCGTGACCTTGAAGGGATTGGTGTTGTTGTGGTCGCAGCACGAATACAGGTGGAGCTTCGTATTCCAGAAGCCAAAGACGCCGGGCAACACGAAGTCGTTGCTGGCATAGCGCCCCTGGTCGTTGCGGAAATGAAAGACGTGGTGCACGCCAAACGCGTCCCCCTCCCAATACGACCGCTGCGGGCACCAATCGGCCTGCGGGTAGGAGAGATGCACGGTGCGGGATGGCGCGCTGCACATCCCGCCCGCGCCCGACTCGCACGCGACCGTGTGCACCGCGATGGATGGCTGCGAGAGGGTCAGCCCCGAAGTCCAGGTGAGGGTGAACTCGCCGGTTGCGGTGGCGGTCGTTTGCCCCTTGTAGGCGCCATCCTCATAGAGGCGCACGGTCATGCCGACGCCCGCCACTCCGGTAGCGATCAACTGATTGCCGGCTTCCAGGCACATCTCCCCATCGAGCGGCGTGATGAGCACCGGCGGGAAGATCGGCCTCGGCGGAACCTGGGTGGTTACGGAGAAGGGCAGCGTGGCCCGATTGCCGTTCGCCAGCGTGTAGCTCATCTGCCCGCTGTTGACGAGGGTCTGCCCGCCCGCCACGCTTTCCGAGCGGCCGATCAGCCCTACCCAACTCCATTGTCCAGGCGTCAGGGAGGCCTGCGACGCGAAGCGCAGCTCCGCGCCGTTCCGCGTGAAGGCCAGGTCGGCCGGGTTCTCCACCGCGGCCAGGTTAAGCGCGGCCGGGAACTGATCCTGAATTGCGTACGCGGTCGCGGGCGGCGCGGTGCTCACCCCGTGATAGGCGAATGGGATCAGGTAGGTCTGCTCGAAGTAAGTTGAGGGCGGGACGTTGAGGCCCGTGTAGTACACCTTCCAACGCGGGTCGTCCGCCAGCTTGCTGGCCTGGATGCCGTTGGGGGCCAGCGTGTAGGGGCTTTCATCGGCGCCGATGTCGGGGGCTGTGCCCAGCGGCCGCGGCTGCCCGTCTATGTCGTCGCTCACACCCGCGCCGGGCCCGGCGTCAATCGCCGCCGAGGCATTGGTCAGGTGATAGCCGTCCGCGGCGAAGGCCGGCGGCGCGGTGATCGGCGCCGTGTCTTGCAGCGCCCAAGACAATCCGGCCGTCGGCGTGATGACATTGTAGCGGAGGACATGATCCAGCCTGACCGGGCCGCTGTTCACCTTGACGCCGACCGTGCCGCTGTACAGGATGGTGTTCGTGAAGTTGACCCGGCCCATCACGACATAGACCATCGCGCCATCGCCGCCGGTATTGCCGGATAACGTCAGATGCTTGAAATCCATGGGCGGCTTGGCGTAGCGGCGGATGAAGATGCCGCTGCCCGTGCTCGTGGCCGTGTTGCCGAGGAAGGCCATGTTGCGGTAGGTGATGTTGAGGTTCTCACTGTATTCCGGCCGGGTGTACAGGCCGCCGCCCTCGTTGGCCGAGTTGCCGATCAGCAGATTGCCGGCGTAGACGGCGCTGGCGTTGTCTCCGCGACTGTTTTCTCCCTGGTAGATCGCGCCGCCGCTCGCGTTGGCTCGATTGTTGAAGAAGCGGTTGGACAGCACATCCACGGCGCCGAACACCAGCGCGCCGCCGCCGTTATTGGTCGCGGTGTTGTCCTGGAACAGGTTGCCGCGCACACTCACGGCGCTGGGGGCGCCCATGTCCGATTTCGCCAGCACGCTCAGGCCGCCGCCGGTCTCCGCGCGGTTGCCGATCAGCCGATTGTCCTCGACCGTCAGGACGACCGCCGTTTTAGCGACCATCCCACCGCCATCTCTGGCGGCATTGCCCTGCAGGAGATTGTGGGTAACGGTGACGCCCATGATAGAGGTTGCACTCTCCCACGAGTTGCCGATGTCCAGCCCGCCGCCGCTACCCGTCAGGCCGGCCGCCTGCGAGGCGGCGTTGCCCGTAAAGGCGTTACCGCTGACCAGGGCATAGTTCGTGCGCAGATACGCGCCGCCGCCCGCGCCGCCATCGGCCGCCGCCGCGACATTGCCCGCGAAGGTGGAATCCAACAGGCGCAGCGATCCGGTCTGGGTGCCCAGGCCGCCGCCGCGACCTTTTGTCCCGGTGCTTCCGGTGTTGCCCCGGAAGGTCACGCGTTGGAGCAGCGAGGCGCAGTTATCCAGAAAGACGCCGCCGCCACGGCCAAGCGTCTGCCAATTGCTGACCGCCGCTGTGTTACTCATGATCAGCGAATCGTAGAGCTCGACCGTCGCGCCGCTGGCATAGATGCCGCCGCCCGAGGCAGCCCAGATATCGCCCCAGTTGGGCCGATTCTCCTGGACGGCGCTGTCGCGCAGGATCAGCGAGCCGCCGGCGATGTGCAGGCCGATCCCATCGCCGGCCGCCAGGCGGTTGCTCCCGACCAGGCTGTTCAGCAGGCGCACATCCACATTGGCAGCATAGATGCCGCCGCCCGCATTCTGGTGATAGCCGTGGATCAGTCGCAACCCGTCGAGGGTCAAGCTGATCGGGCCGCGCGCGTAGATCACCCGGCCCGCGTCCTGCGCGTCGAGGGTGGTGGAGTAGGTCGTCGGGCTCCAGGCCGTGAAGTCGGCGCTGTAGCCCCCGCGCAACGTGAGGCTCTTGGTGATGTAGGCGATCTGCGATTGGCCGCCGGTCTGTGTCACGCCGGTATAGACACCGGTCGCGATCTCGATCACGTCGCCAGGAGCAGCGGCGTCAACAACAGCCTGAACAGAAGTGTAGGGGCAGCCGCTGGCGCAGACGCGACGCACGCTGAGCAGGCCGGCCGGCCCGGCGCTGGCGCGCATGGCGCGGGCCGGTTCGCCCAACCAGAGGATGGTAAAGAGGAGCGCCAGCAAGGCGCTCCCCACGGCCACACTACCCGAAATCATTTTGGCTTTCATCACACCCTCCTTTCAACACTGAAAAGCGGCAAGACGTCAGGGAAACCAGCGCTCGATTACACCGGCACGAAGAAAAACGCCAGCGCCAGGATCACATAGACTGTGAGCAACTGCGCGCCCTCCAGCCAGTTCGATTCGCCATCCTGCGCGACAAAGGCCGCGATCAGCACGCCGACGAACAGGGCGACGATCTCGAACTGATTGAAGACGAGCGTCAGCGGGTGCCCCATCAGCAGGCTGATGAACACCAACACCGGCGCGACGAAGAGGGCGATCTGCAGGCTGGAGCCGAGCGAGACCGCCATGCTCAATTCCATCTTGTTCTTGTAGGCCGTCTGCACCGCCGCCGCGTGCTCGGCGACGTTGCCGACCAACGGTACGACGATGATCCCGATGAAGAACTCCGACATACCGATGGTTTTGACCGTCTCCTCGACCGCGCCGACAAGCACCTCGCTCAGCACGGCGATCAGCGCGGTGGCGCCCAGCAGCACGAGCACCGCCGTGCGGGTTGACCACGTGCTGTGCGCCTCGGCCTCCACCTCCAGGCCCAATGCCGGCTCGGCGCTGGTGAAGCGGAACGCAAAGATGATGCCGAACGCATAGATGGCGAGCATCACCATGGCCGTGCCCAGGCTCAGGCTTTCGACCGGGCCGGTCGTTTCTGTGTGCGCAAAGAAAAAGAGCGAGGGGATCATCAACGCAGCGACGGCCAGGATCAATTGGGTCGCGTTGACGCCGGCCTGAGTGCGCTCGAACCGCTGCACGCCGTTTTTCAGGCCGCCCAGCAATACGCTGAGACCCATCACCAACAGCACGTTGCCGATGATCGAGCCGGTGATGGAAGCCTTCACCAGGTCCAGCAGCCCGGCACGGATGGCGAACAGCGTGATGATGAGTTCCGCGGCGTTGCCCAGGGTCGCGTTGAGCAAGCCGCCCAGCCGCGGCCCGGTATGCGCGGCCAGCTCCTCGGTCGCGCGACCCATCAAACCGGCCGCGGGGATGACGCTCAGCGCCGCGGCCAGAAAGATGATGACCGGCGCCCAATGAAGCAACTCCCCGGCAATTGCAACGGGAACGAAGATGAAGAGCAGATTCAGGTACTTCAAGACAGCCCACTCCTTTCGAGGATCGCTTGATGCGCATCGCGGGCCAAACGCGCCATCCGCTCCCACGGCGTTTCCGGCCCCAACATGCCCGTGCCATCCGTGAATAGGCTGGCCGGCGCACAGGATGGGACAAGGAGATTGAGCGCGCGCGGGAGCACTTCGATGACGATCGGGGTGTAGCCGGCCGCATCGCCGTCCACATGCACCGGCAGCGGCCGATAGGTGCTCACCTCCACCCGCCGCGCCTGGTAGATCTCCACCTTCGGATCCTGGATGTGCAGGCCCAGAAACACACGTAGCGTGTGCAACGCAGTGCGCAGTGGGCTGCTGCCCTGAAAACAGAAGACATCCAACAGCCCATCGTCGAGCACCGCCGCGGGCGCCATCCGGATGAACACGCCGTAGAGCTGGATATTGTTGGCGACGAGCATAACCATGCGGCGGCTGATCCGGCGGCCATCCACGCGCACGATCGCGGCGGTGCCTGCGAAGTGTTGCAGCGTGAGGAAGCCCGCGGCAAAAAACGCGACGATCCCGAAGCGTTTCTTTTGCTTTGCTTCTTGCTCCACCGCGATATTCACCTGGGCATCGAAGCCGACGCCGCTCCAACAGAGGAAATGCCGGCTCGTCCCATGCCCCTTGCGCGGGCTGATCCGGCCGACATCCACCCGCCGTATTTGCCCATCCAGCAGCAAGCGCGCGGCTTCCAGGATGGGCCGGGCGTGCAATCCGCCTGGCACCGGCATGTTCAACTGGCGGGCAAAGACATTGCCGGTGCCGCCGGGCAATACGGCCAGGGCGGTTTCCGTCTCAACCAGCCCATCCACCACCTGGGCGACGGTCCCATCGCCGCCGGCGGCAAACACCAAATCTATGCCGTGCGCGGCCGCTTCGCGGGCATAGGTCGTGGCATCCCCCGCGCCGCGCGTCTCCTTGATGGCGACCACATCACAGCCCTTGCCGGTCAGAAACTCCGCCGTCTGCTGCACTTCCTCGATGTGCGCCCACTGTCCGGCCGCCGGGTTGTGGATGATCGTGGTTCTCATACGAATTGCGCCAACAATTGATCGGCAGCGGAATAGGGATCTATCGCGCGCTGAGCGATGGCCGATACCATCTGCGCAAAGCGGTCCGCCGACAAGCGCGCACGCAAGCGCGCCATCAGCCGATCCGCGAGGATATGCTCCAGCTCAGCGGCTGCGTGAGCGGTCGCGCGGCGCGTCCAGCCCCCCGTGGCACGCAGATGACCGGCGTGCGCCTCGACCCATGCGTGCAGCGTTTCCACGCCTTCACCGCGCGGCGCCACCGTTTTGCAGATTGGCGGCAACCACCCGCCATCGCTTTGTGGCCCTGGCGCAGGATGACGGCGGTCCGGGGCGCGCGTCCTCTGACCAGAGAATCCGCCGAACAAGTTCGGCACTCCGGAGTCCTCGACTTGTCGAGGCAAATTCGCTGTTCCAGGGTTTTCGACTTGATGATGCCCCGCCGGGGCGGGCGTCAGGCCCTGCATCATCTGCAGCGCCATTACCGTATGATCGGCGCCCTCGCGGTCGGCCTTGTTGACGGCGAAGATGTCCGCAATTTCCAGCACGCCCGCCTTGATCGCCTGCACCTCATCGCCCAGGCCGGGCGCCTCCACGACGATGGTGGTGTGCGCGGCGCTGGCGATGTCAATCTCGGCCTGGCCGACCCCGACCGTCTCGACCAGGATACGCTCGAACCCGGCCGCATCGAGCACGGAGATCACATCGGCCGTGGCGTGCGCCAGGCCGCCCAGGTTGCCACGCGTCGCCATGCTGCGGATGAAGATGCCGGGATCGCCCGCCAGATCGCGCATCCGCACGCGATCGCCGAGCAGCGCGCCGCCGGAAAAAGGGCTGGTGGGGTCCACGGCGATCACGCCGACGGTGCGCCCATCGGCGCGGTAAGCCCGCGCCAGTGCGTTAACCAGGGTGGATTTCCCCGTCCCCGGCGCGCCCGTGACGCCGATCACATGCGCCCGGCCGGTGTGCTGATAGAGAGCGCTCAGCATGGCCGGCGCCTCGGCCGCGCCATCCTCCACCAGGGAAATGGTGCGGGCCAGCGCGCGGCGGTTGCCGGCGAGGAGCTGGCGAACATAGTCTGCCTGGATCACCGGCTCAATCCACATATCCTGTCTGGCTCCGGCCTGCCGGGTTAGGGGGCAAACCTGCTGCTCAGAACGTTCCAGCCAGAGATGCTTCGCTGGTGACTCACCGCAACGAAACTTGTATCGTAGACCCGCTCAGCATGACAGGCCGAAACGTTCTTGGTCTTTCACATGCCGCCGCGCGGCATGACGGGTCTCAGAATGACAGGCGCCTAGATCGCGGGTCGTTCACAGCCGCGCGAGGGCGTCGGCCATGCGCTCGACCGCCTCTTGCAGCGCGGGGATAGAGTTAGCGAAGCAGAGCCGCAGATACCCCTCGCCATGTTGGCCGAAAGCCGTGCCTGGCAGCAGCGCCACCCCGGCTTCCTCCAGCAGATAGTCGGCCAGCCAATTGGATGCCTGCCCGAACGCCGAAACGTTCGGGAAGGCATAGAATGCGCCCTGCGGCGAGCGGCAGCGGATGCCGGGGATGGCGTTCAGGCCGGCCACCAGCACGTCGCGCCGCCGGCGATACTCATCCACCACCGCCGCGACCGCGTCCTGCGGCCCGGTGATCGCCGCCAGCCCGGCCCACTGGGTGAAGTCCGCAGTACAACCGACGGCATGGGTCAGCAGCAGCTCGACCCGCTCGGCCAGCGCCTCGGGCATAATGCCATAGCCCAGCCGCCAACCCGTCATCGCGTAGGTCTTGGAGAAGCCATCGCAGATGATCGTGCGCTCGGCCATGCCGGGCAGCGCCGCGATGCTGGGGACGGCGCCGCCGTCGAAGGCCAGCCGGGCATAGATCTCATCCGACAGCACCCAGAAGTCACGTGCGCGCGCCGCCGCGGCAATGTGCGCGAGCGCGGCCGCCGACATCACCCCGCCGGTCGGGTTGCCCGGCGAGTTGATGATCACCAGCCGGGTGCGCTCGCTGAGCGCGGCGTCGAACGCATCGAGATCGAAGGAGAAGTCGCTCGCTTCTTGCAATGGCACCGCCACGGGCACACCGCCCGCCACCCCGATCATCGCGGTATAGGTGGGGAAACCGGGGTCCGGGTAGATGACCTCGTCGCCGGGTCGCACCACCGCCAGGGTCGGGAAGAAGAGCGCAGGTTTGGCGCCTGGCCCGATCACCACCTGGGCCGGCGTGATCGGGATGCCGCGCTGCTGGCTGGCCTGCTCGGCCAACGCCTGGCGCAGCGGCCGGATGCCCGCGGCCGGCGTGTAGCGCGTCCGCCCCTGGCGCAGCGCGGTCACACCTGCCTCCACAATGTTATCGAAGGTCGGGCCATCCGGCTGGCCGATCTCAAGATGGATGATGCGCTGGCCCTGCGCTTCGAGCGCCTGCGCTCGCGCCAGCATATGATACGCGCCTTCAGGCGCCAGGTGCGCCACACGTTCCGCAAAAGTCATCGCGCCCTCCGGAGAAACACAAAAAGCCCGGCGCACAAAGGCAAGACCGGGCTAACACGCCTGATGGCAACAGGCTATTTAGGCCACACCCGCCAGGGACTTCGCCAAACGCACGGCCGAGCTGGCATCCGGGGCATAGCCGTCGGCGCCGATCTGCTTGGCGAAAGCGTCGGTGACAGGAGCGCCGCCGATCATCACCTTCACCTGTTCGCGGACGCCGGCTTCCAGGAGCGCCTTGACCGTGGTGCCCATCGAAGGCATCGTGGTCGTCAGCAGGGCCGACATGCCCACCACTTGCGGCTTGTGCTCCAACGCGCCCTTGACGAACTTCTCAGGCGTCACATCGGTGCCGAGGTCAACGACCTCAAACCCCGCGCCTTCCAGCATCATGGCGACCAGGTTCTTGCCGATGTCGTGCAGGTCGCCCTTGACGGTGCCGATGATCACCTTACCGGTTGGCTGTGCGCCGCTCTCGGCCAGGTGCGGCTTCAGCAAGGCCAGACCGTTCTGCATGGCGCGCGCCGAGACGAGCATCTCGGGCACGAAGTACTCGTTCTCCTCAAAGAGGCGACCGACCTCGGCCATCGCTCCGATCAGGCCTTCCTTGAGGATCACATCCGCCGCAATTCCTGCTGCCAGCGCTTTTTCAACGCCCGCCTTTGCGGCCGGTGCATTGCCGTCCAAAACGGCATTGTAAATGGCTTCGATTTGGCTCACCACGCCCTCCTGTGGGTTTTGTGGCCGACCGGCGCCGCCGGCGGCTTGAAAGAGGATGTAAGAAAGCTACCAGCACTCACTTTACGCCCATATGATAGTGCTCGTCCATGACTTTAATCAGGATAACCCACGATTTTGCGCTCCGTCGCGGCCAATCCAGCAAAGTCACGCCGGCATCCCGTACAGCAGCCAGCCCGCCAACGCGGCCAGCGCGAGCACCGCCACGACCGGCACGCGTTTGCTGAGGGCCAGGCCCAGCGCGCCCACCATGATCGCGACGCCCCGCCAATCGGTCACCGTGCCCTGGAAAAGGGTCCACGCCACGCCGAGGGTCAGCCCGATCACCCCCAGGGTGATGCCGCGGGTGAAGTTCTGCACCGCGGGGTGCGTCTCGACGCGGCGGTGCAGCGCCACGACGACAATCGCCAGGAGGGTGGGCAGGGTGATGGCGACCAACGCCAGGCCCGCGCCGGGCCAGCCGAACGTCAGATAGCCCAGGCTGATCGTCCACAAGCCAGTGGGGCCGGGGCTGAGCTGCCCGACGGCGATCGCCGAGACGAAGTCGGTCTCCCTGGCCCAGCCGAGCGCCAGGAGATCTTGATGCAGAAACGGCAGGTTGCCCAGACCGCCGGTCGAGAAGAGGGAACCCTTCAGGAAAAGCCAGAAGTAGAGCAGCGGGTTTACCGGGGTCATCGCCGCGCCTCCTGCCGCCGCCACCGCAGCCCCGCCGGCGCATCGCCGAGCCAGAGCACGCCGCTGATACCCGTTAACGCGAGCACCAGCACCGGCGACGCGCGCCAGGCGGCAAAGAGCAGGGCGGCGCCGGCCAACAGGCTCAGGTGCGCGACCACGCTGAAGCGGCCTTCACGGCGCGCGCGTGTCAGCGGCGACTGCGCCATCTGACTGGCCAGGCTCAGGCTCAGGCCGATGGTGGCCGGCACAACCCCGCGCATGGCGGCCTTGACCGCGGGCAGATCGCGGATCGCCGCAAAGCCGGCCGTCATCAGCACGGTGATCAGCGCGCTGGGCAGGAGCAACCCGGCCAGCGCGGCCAGCAGGCCCGGCCAACCGCGCAACCGAAAACCGATCACCCCCGACAGCTTGAGCAGGTTGATGCCCGGTGAAATTTGCACCAGCGCCCAGGTCTTGGCGAATTCCGCCTCGCTCAGCCAGCCGCGTGTGATGCAGGCCTGGTGGATCAGATAGAGTGTGATTGACCCGCCGCCGAAGGACTGGAGGCCGATACTGAACCAGGTTCTCAAGATTTCTGTAAGCCGTGGGGGCGGACCGCCTGCGGCAATGACCATGAACTCGCTCCAAACAGGAACTTGGATGTCAGCCCGCTATAGCACAGAGCCAGCCATCTTCCAAGGTTGCGCAGCCTCCAACCAGCGCCCCTCCCTGAACTTGACCAAACCCGGTTTCTGGATAGAATAACAGACGCTTCATAAATTATGAAGCCCTATCAATTCTTCGGGCCGCTAGCTCAATCTGGCAGAGCAGCTGACTCTTAATCAGCGGGTTACAGGTTCGAGTCCTGTGCGGCTCATCCGTGGGGAACGCCGCCCCAATGAAAACGGCCCCGCCCCACCGCAGGGTGGAACGAGGCCGTAAAACTCACATCCAGACGGCCCCCGCCCTGCCAGGCGGTGTGACCTACGAGCGCCGAAGGGTTCCTGCCCTTCGGCGTTCGGCTTTTCTCTGCCCGGCAGTGTAGCGCCGCTTGCTGGAAATGTCAAATTCGCCCACGGGCGCAGCGGCCGCCGGCGTCAGGCGGGTTGCGCGCCAGAATCAGCGATGTAGACCTCTGGGCGGAGATCGCCGCGGGGGAGCACCTGGTTGGAGATCGCCGCGAGAAGCGCCTGGTCGAAGTCACATTTAAGGCCCCAGGTTCACACTAGGGCACTTATGTCGCCATTGACATAAAAGCCGGGCCACATGCGGATAGCATATCCGCCGCAACTTTGACACGTGCGCCGATGTCGGGTATAATCCCACTCGCCTCAGCAGTGCGCACGATTCACCCAACTGGCGGCTCTACCCGCCGCCACTAACCTACTACAGGTAGTAGGGCCGGTCGTCGTCGCCACTACAGGCAGCCCCGGGGAGAGGTCGCATAGTCCGGTCTAGTGCGCACGATTGGAAATCGTGTATCCCGCAAGGGATCGCGGGTTCAAATCCCGCCCTCTCCGCTGATCCATAAGGCCACTGCACCGCAGTGGCCTTTTTGTCAGCCAACTATCAGACGGTTGACCGGCAGCCGGTCTTACTTGCATGTAGAATCGAACATGGATAGGGCTGAACAGTTGTCCCAGGTCGCTGCTTTTTGGAGGGCCTATGCGAACGGTCAAACTTCCTTCGATCATTCCACCCGGCGGGATGATCCTGCTGGGGGGCGTGTTGCTGGCGCCGCTGCCTGATCTCGCAGGGCAGACACCGGCGCCCCTTTTCAACGATCTATTGGCCATCCTGGCCGACCCGAACGTGGCCTACCTCCTGCTCGTCCTGGGGCTGCTGGGCCTGGCGGCCGAGGTGGCGACGGGCGGCACCGCGATCTCCGGCATCGCGGGGACGATCTGCCTGATCCTGGCGCTGACCGGGCTGGGCCAACTCCCGACGAACTGGGCGGGCGCGGTGCTGATCCTCGCCAGCATCGTCATGTTCCTGCTGGATCTCCACGTCAGCGGCTTTGCGCTGAGCATCGGCGGCGTGATCGCCTTTGCTCTCGGCTCGCTGCTGCTTTTCTCGCCGCCGTGGGGCGCGCCGGTCGCCGGGGCTGCGGTGCGCATCAGCCCGTGGCTGATCCTTCTGACGACCGGCGGGGTCGCGGCGTTCTTCTTCTTCGCCATCGCCGCGGTGGTAAAGTCGCGGTCGGCGCCGGTAGCCGTGGGCCGGCGCACGTTGATCGGGCAAACCGGCACGGTGCAAGAGGCGCTCGATCCGGGCGGGATCGTCCACGTCGGCGGTGAGACGTGGAGCGCGGTCTCGACCGGCGGCCCAATCGCCGCGGGCGCGACGGTGCGTATCGTCGGGATCAAAGGGTTGACGCTGCGCGTCGCGCCCGACGACGCGGTGACAACCATAGACGAAGGGGCGTGACGCCCTCGCAAATCTCCGGGGAAAGGAGTCGGTCATGGCTACATTCTTGGCAGGCGTAATGCTGTTTCTCGTCGCAATCCTGGTCTTCCTGTTCCTGCTGATCATCTTTCGACCGTTCCGGGTCGTCAAAGACTATGAACGGCTGGTGGTGTTCCGGCTGGGCCGTTACATCGGCGAGCGCGGGCCGGGGCTGGTCTGGCTCTGGCCGGTGATTGATGTGCCGGTGCGCGCCAATCTGCGGGAGGAGTTCCTGGAGATCCCCAAGCAGACCTGTATCACGAAGGACAACGCGCCGATAGACATTGACTTTCTGATCTATTGGAAGGTCATTGATCCGGGGCTGAGCGTCTTGAAGGTGCGGGATTTTGCGGGCGCTTCGCAAGGCATCGCGACCACCACTTTGCGCGCGGTGATCGGCGATATCCCGCTCGATGACGTGCTGGCCAAGCGTGAGCAGATCAACCAAATCCTGCGCACCAAGCTGGATGAAGTGACCGAGCGGTGGGGCGTCAAGATCACCAGCGTCGAAATCCGGGAGATCGTGCCGCCGAAGGAGATCCAGCAGGCGATGAACCGTCAGATGGCCGCGGAACGCGAGCGCCGCGCCATGGTCACCGAGTCGGACGGCAAGCGCGAAGCATCGATCCTGGTGGCCGAGGGCGCCAAGCAGGCCGCTATCCTGACGGCGGAAGGCGCCAAGCAGTCGGCTATCCTGAACGCGGAAGGCGCACGCCAAGCCGCCATCCTCAACGCGGAGGGCGCACGCCAGGCGGCCATCTTGAATGCTGAAGGCTATGCGGCAGCCCTGACGCGCATCTACGAGTCGGCGCAGAACGTGGATAGCAAGACGATGAGCTTGCAATATCTCGATGCGCTGAAGGCGTTGGGCGCCGGGCCGGCGACGAAATTCATCTTCCCGATGGAATTTACCGGGTTGACCAAGTTGTTCTCGCGCTTCACATCCGAGGCAACCGGCGACGGCTGAGGGCGCGTGTGATGCAAGGCAACCTGTTCAATCTGGTCTCTGCCTTGCATCACGCATGTCCCAAGTTTGCGTATTCCACGATATCGTGGTAGAGTAGGAATGTTGAAACTTTCCGTTGTTCGGCAACACTGGGTGGAAGCAGCGTCCCGTTCCCTTTGGCCCTTGCCCCCAACCATAACCCCGTAACCGGAATGTCTCTATATTACTTTCACACCCATTCAGGAGTTGTCAGACAATGGCTATGCAAGACAAGAATCTCAAGTGTGTTGACTGCGGGAACGACTTCGTGTTCACTACGGGTGAACAAGAATTCTACGCGCAGAAAGGCTTCACGAACGCCCCGACGCGTTGCCCGAGTTGCCGTGCGGCTCGCAAGGCCTCACGCGAGGGCGGCAGCAGCTACAGTGGCGGAGGTGGGGGCGGCGGTTATGGCGCTCAGCGCCAGATGTACCCGGCCGTGTGCGCGCAGTGCGGCAAGCAGACCGAAGTGCCCTTCCAGCCGCGCGGCGATAAGCCGGTGTACTGCTCCGACTGCTACAAGAGCCAGAAGCCGGCGAGCAGCGGCGGCTACGGCGGCGGCCGATCGAGCGGCGGTGGTTACGGCGGCGGGCGCGGCGGCGACCGGGGTCGCGGCAGCGATCGGGGCCGCAGCCGCAGCGACTGGTAACTAATATACCAATAACCTCGGTAGATCACGGCTTGGAGCATCTAAGCCGGTCTGTGACCGGCGGCCAGGGACACAGATCCCTTCTGAGTTTGCATCTGTGATCTGCTGAATCTAATAGGCTGTGTGGTTGTTTCACCCGCGCAAGCGGGCCGGAGCAGCCGCATGGCCTCTTTTTGTTCTCGCGTCAATCTGTCCCCAAAATCGCCGGAGTGTGGCGCAAGATGCCATCTTGCGCTACATCGGGAAACCGTCGACTTTGACAAATCCGGCGCTTTCGGTTACGATATTGATGGTCGTGCTAGGCGGGGAGCTAGCGGTGCCCTGTACCCGCAATCCGCTATAGCGGGGTCGAATTCCCTTTCGAGGATCGGCGGTCAGCGGGACTGCCGTGCCGGTGAACGTTGATGGCTGGGTCCTGTGCGGCGGGGGCCTGCGAACCGGGTCAGGACCGGAAGGTAGCAGCCCTAAGTGGTCACCCCCGGGCGCCACGGGGTTGCCTGGCCTGAGTGAGCTGTCACGTGCAAGCCGAGTGACGAGATACGACAAAGGGTGCACGGCCAGGTATCATGGCGGCGGGCAAGCAAATAACAGCTTGCCCGCTTTGTTTTTCCTCACCCTTCGACTGCGCAGCCAAAAACCGGCTGCTCCACTCAGGGTGCTCCGCCGCATATGGAGTCGCCGGGAATGCTTTGGCGGCCTCGCCCATCCCGTGGTAGAATAGGCGCGGGGCGGGCGCGCAGCCTGCTTCACCTCAAGGAGGCGCCTCATGGCACGTTTTTCACGACTCGATGTCCTTAATTCCCTGCTCGATATCGGTCTGCTGCCGCTGTTCTACCATACCGAAGTGGAGACCGCGGCCGAAGTGGTCGCGGCGTGCGCGCAGGGCGGCGCGCGGCTGGTGGAATTCACCAACCGCGGGGAGCTGGCCTATCCGGTCTTCACCGAGCTGGTGCGCCGCTTCGCCAAGGGCGATGTGATCTTGGGGGTCGGCTCGGTGCCCGATGCGCCGACCGCCGCCCTTTTCATCGCCGCGGGCGCGAACTTCATCGTCAGCCCCAGCCTGAACCCCGAAACCGCCCGGCTGTGCAACCGCCGCAAGATCCCCTATCTGCCCGGCTGCCTGACCCCCACCGAGATCGCCGCGGCCGAGGAACTGGGCGTGGAGATCTGCAAGATCTTCCCCGGTAACGTGGGCGGCCCGGAGTTCATCAGCGCGGTGATGGCGCCGTGCCCGTGGACGCGGCTGCTGCCGACCGGCGGCGTGGACGCGACCGAAGAGAGCGTCCGCGCGTGGATCAAGGCGGGCGCGGCGGCCGTCGGCATGGGGTCGAAGTTGATCACGGCGCAGGCGCTCAAGGCGCGCGATTTCGCGGCGATCACGGCCAAGGTCGGCCAGGTCATCGGCTGGATCAAGGCTGCGCGTGCGTAAGCCGGATTGGGTATTGGTGTTGGATGCCGCCGGCCAGGATTTCCCGTCGCCGGGGCGGTGAACGCGCCATGACGCGCCAGGCGCTTCGCAAGCGCCTGGCGCGTTTGCAGCAAGGAGTGTACCCATGAACTCACGTGAACGTGTTGCGCTTGCGCTGAACCATCAGGAACCGGACTACTCGCCGCTCGACCTGGGCGCCAGCGCGGTGACCGGGATGCAGGTCTCGTCGGTCTATCTGTTGCGCCAGGCGCTTAAGCTCGATCCGCCGGGCACGCCGGTCAAGGTGGTGGAGCCGTATCAGATGCTCGGCGAGATCGCGGCCGACCTGATGGACGCGCTGGGCGTGGATGTGGTGGGGCTGGGTGGCCGCAAGACGCTGTTCGGCTTCCGCAACGAGGGGTGGAAGCCGTGGGCCCTTTTCGACGGCACGCCCGTGCTTGTTCCGACCGGGTTCAACACCGAGCCGGAGCCGGATGGCAGCATCCTGATGTACCCGGAAGGGGATCGCGCCGCGCCCCCCTCCGGGCGTATGCCGGCCGGCGGCTATTACTTCGATACGATCATCCGCCAGGAGCCGATTGACGACGCCAACCTCAACCCGGCGGACAACCTGGAGGAATTCGGGCCGATCTCGGACGACGACCTGGCGCACTTCGGCCGAGAGGCCGAACGGTTGTATACGCAGACCGACAAGGCGATCCTGGCGAACTTCGGCGGGACGGCCTTCGGAGATATCGCGCTCGTGCCCGGCCCGTGGATGAAGCATCCGAAGGGCATCCGCGACGTGGCCGAGTGGTATATGAGCACCGTCAGCCGCCGCGATTATGTCTGGCAGGTGTTCGAGCGGCAGTGCGAGATCGGGCTGGCGAACCTGGCGCGCATCCACGATGTGGTCGGCGAGCGGGCGGCGGCGGTCTTCGTCACCGGCACCGACTTCGGCCAGCAGCACAGCGCGTTCATCTCGCGCAAGGCGTATCGCGGGCTGTTCATGCCGTTTCACAAAGCGGTCAACGACTGGATCCACCAGCACACGACCTGGAAGAGTTTCATCCACAGTTGCGGCTCGGTGATCTCGCTCATCCCGGACTTCATCGAGGCCGGCTTCGACATCCTGAACCCGGTGCAGACCTCGGCGGCTGGCATGGATCCCCGCCAGCTCAAGGCGCGCTTCGGCAAGGAGATCACTTTCTGGGGCGGCGGTGTGGACACCCAACGCATTCTGCCGTTCGGCGCGCCGGGAGACGTGCGCCGCGATGTGAGCGAGCGCATCAGCATCTTTGCACCGGGCGGCGGCTTCGTCTTCAACACGATCCACAACGTGCAGGCGCGCGTGCCGGCGGCGAACCTGCTGGCGCTCTACGATGCCATCCAGCAGACGCGGCCCGCGCAAGCAAGGCGTTTCTGAAATCTGCGGTTGCTTGCATGAAATATAACGGGGCTTCCCCTGTTGCGACGCTTTTGACAATTGGCCCGCATCCGGTATAATATCTTTATGCGCAGTGTGACGTTCCTATGCTGTGCCATTCCGGTCACCCGTCCAAGTGCAGTTCCACACTTGCAGAAGTCGCTGTCACGGTAGTCGAAGAACCAGCCCTTCGGCTACGGCTCGTGAAAAATGGCGTCGTGTATCGCTGAGACGACAGATCCACATCGGCCAGGCCGCTCGCGTTCTGGCGAGGGCTGATATCCTGCGAATTTACCCGGTATCTCAGAACCATTTACGAGGAGGTAAGGTCAACATGCGCAAGTTAACGCGTCGAGAGTTCTTCGTGTTGGGCGGCAGTGTCGCGACTGCCGCCACGTTGGCCGCCTGCGGCGCGCCGGCAACCCCCGCGCCCAAGGCTGCCCCCACCGCGGCGCCCGCCGCCAAGGTTGAACCGACCAAAGCCCCGGCAGCCGTCGAACCGACCAAAGCCGCTGCCCCGGCGGCAACAGCCGCGCCGCCGGCCGCTGCCAGCAAGTTCAAGGAAGCCCCGGCGCTGGCCGACCAGGTGAAGGCCGGCAAACTGCCGCCCGTGGATCAGCGCCTGCCGGCGAACCCGCTGGTGCTCAAGCCGGTCGAGAAGATCGGCAAGTACGGCGGCACGTGGCGCACCGCCCTGCGCGGCGGCCAGGATGACGCCTGGCTGACCCGCGTCGTGGGCTATGATTACCTGGTGCGCTGGGATCGGGATTGGACGACCGTCATCCCCAACGTCGCCGAATCCTACACAGCGAACGCTGAGGCTACCGAGTACACCTTCAAGCTGCGCAAAGGCATGAAGTGGTCGGACGGCAAGCCGTTCACCGCCGATGATATCGTGTTCTGGGCGACCGACATCCTCAACAACAAGGACCTCACCCCGGCGGTCGGCGGCTCCTGGGCCGCGGGTGGGAAGTACCTCACCGCGACCAAGGTGGACGAAACTACCGTCACGTTCAAGTTCGCGGCGCCGAACGGCCTCTTCATCGTGCGCAACGCCACCCCCGACGGTCAAGGCCCGGTGCAGTTCCAGGCCGCCTACTGCAAGCAGTTCCACAAGGCGTATGCGGAGCAGGCCAAGCTGGATCAGCTCATCAAAGACAACAAGATTGACGGCGATTGGGTCAAGTTGTTCCAGACCAAGATCACCGGCGTCCCGGGTACCCCGATCAACGGCCGCTGGATGAATGTGGACCTGCCGGTCATTTCGGCTTGGGTGCTGACTACGCCTTCTGGTGTGCAGCAACCAACCAAGGCGGCGCGCAACCCGTATTACTGGAAGGTGGATCCGGACGGCAACCAGTTGCCCTACCTGGACGGCATCTTCTTCGACTATGCCACCGATCTCCAGGCGTTGGCGCTGAAGGCCGCGGCCGGCGAGATTGACATGATGGATCGCCACATTGCCACCAACGCCAACAAGCCCGTCTTCGTGGACAACATGCAGAAGGGCGGCTACGGCTTCTTCGAGACCATCCCTTCCAGCATGAACAACATGATCATCTCCTTCAACCTGACTCACAAGGACAAGGCAAAGCGCGCCGTCTTCCAGGACATCAACTTCCGCATCGGTGTCTCGTACGCCATCAACCGCAAGGAGCTGATTGACGTGGTTTGGGTCGGCCAGGGCGAGCCCTATCAGTGCGCTCCACGCCCGACCTCGCCCTACTACAACGAGAAGCTGGCCAAGCAGTACACCGAATTCGACGTCAAGAAGGCCAACGAGTATCTGGACAAGGCGCTGCCGAAGAAAGACGCCAGCGGTATGCGCACGATGCCCGACGGCTCGCCCTTGAGCATTATCTGGGAGATTTCCGACACCCGCGCCGATACTGTGAAAGCCGCGCCAATCGTCCAGAAGTATCTCAAGGCGGTCGGGGTAGACATGCAGCCCAAGGTAATGGATCGCGCCCTGATGTACACCCATAAGGACGCGAACGAGTTCGAGGCGATGGACTGGGGCGGCGATGGTGGCCTGGACGTGATCCTGGAGCCGCGCTGGTACTTCCCGTTCAGTGCTGAATCGCAATATGGTGAGTTGTGGCAGTACTGGTACAATAAGGATTCACGCGGCGAGGAGCCGCCAGCAGCGTCGAAGAAGCAGATGGAGTTGTACGATCAGCTTAAGGCCACTGGCGACGCCAAGAAACAAGACGAGCTGATGAAGCAGATCCTGCAGATCTCACAGGAGCAGTTCTACGCCATCGGCATTGCCTTGCCCACCAACGGCTACGGCATCGTGAAGAACAACTTCAAGAACGTCATGAAGGTGATGCCTGGCTCATGGCTCTACCCGAACCCCGGGCCGAGCGATCCACCGCAGTACTTCATTGAGGCGTAGGATTGGGTAGGTCGTAGACCTGTCAGGTTTGCAGAAACCTGACAGGTCTATTATTGTGGAGGCCGCCATGCTCCAATTCATCGTTCGCCGCGTGCTGATGATGATCCCGACCCTCTTTGCGATTTCGGTGGTCACTTTCATCATCATCCAGCTCCCGCCTGGCGACTTCTTTACCACCTACATTTCCAATATGGCTGCGATGGGCGAGAGCGTGGATCAAACCGTGGTGGAAAAGATCAAAGCGCAATACGGCTTTGGTGAGCCGATCTACGTCCAGTATAGCAAATGGATGTGGAACATCCTGACCAAGGGCGATTTTGGACGCTCCTTCCAAAAGGGCAAGCCGGTGACCGATCTGATCGGCGAACGCATGGGGCTAACGATCGCGCTTTCGCTGTTCGCGCTGTTGGTCACTTGGGTGATCGCCTTTCCCATCGGCATCTACTCGGCGGTGCGCCAGTATTCGATCGGGGACTACGTTTTTACATTTCTGGGATTCGTCGGGCTGGCGGTGCCCAGTTTCCTGGTGGCGCTCGTCTTGATGTATATCGCCTTCAAGTACCTGGGACAAAGCGTGGGCGGGCTTTTCTCGCCGCAATTCAGCGGCGCGCCGTGGAGCCTCGACAAGGTCAAAGACCTGCTCAGCCACCTCTGGATCCCCACGGTCATCATCGCCCTGGAGGGTACTGCCGGGTTGATCCGGGTGATGCGCGCCAACTTGCTCGATGAGCTGCACAAGCCGTACTACACCACAGCCAAAGCCAAAGGGCTATCCGAGTTTCAGGCGCTCATCCAATACCCCGTGCGCGTTGCGCTCAACCCGTGGATCAGCTCGGTGGGCTGGATCTTGCCTGGCCTGGTTTCCGGCGCAACGATCATCTCGGTGGTGCTCAATTTGCCGACCACTGGCCCGATGCAGCTTGAAGCTCTGCTCAATCAGGACATGTACCTGGCCGGCAGCTTCGTGTTGCTCCTGAGCACGCTGACCGTAATCGGCACGCTGCTGTCTGATATTCTGCTGGCCTGGATTGACCCGCGCATCCGCTACCAATGAGGGACAGCATGACTCAACCGAACGTTTCGGCATCCACTTCCCCTGAGGCTCCCCCGGCGCCTGTCGAGGAGGCCGCCGTTGAGGCATACCAAGAAACAGAAGCCCAGATCATGGTGGCCTCGCAGTGGAAGCTCATCTGGTGGAAGTTCCGCAAGCACAAACTCGCGATGGCGGCTGGTCTGGTCGTCTTCGCCATCTATTTCATCGCGGCCTTTGCGGAGTTCTTCGAGGTCATCCCGCCGGATCAATACGCCGCGAACTACACCTATGCGCCGCCGCAGACAATTCATTTTATTGACACATCGAACGGAACCCCAAAGGTCGGACTTTATGTTAACGGCTACAAGAGCGTCATAGACTCGTTCTCGTTGCGGCGCACCTTTACCGTGGACCCGGAGCAAAAGGTGCCCTTCCGTTTCTTCGCCCAAGGCTTCGAGTATAAGCTGTTGGGGCTGATCCCTTGGGATCGCCACCTCATCGGGCCGGTCAACAAAGACGATCCGCTCTATATCCTGGGGGCCGATTCCCTCGGTCGCGATCTGTTCAGCCGGTTGATCGCAGGTGGACGCATCTCGATGTCTATCGGCCTGCTCGGTGTGACGATCAGCCTGGTGTTGGGCATCCTGTTGGGTGGCCTCTCCGGTTATTATGGCGGGGCCATTGACAACATCATCCAACGCATCATCGAGTTCCTGCGCTCGCTGCCCACGATCCCCTTGTGGATGAGCCTGGCCGCGGCCTTGCCGGTGAACTGGCCGGCTCTGAACGTCTATTTCGGCATCACGCTCATCCTCTCCTTCATCGGCTGGACCGGCCTGGCGCGCGTGGTGCGCGGCCGCTTCCTGGCCTTACGCGAGGAGGACTTCGTGCTGGCCGCCCGACTGGATGGCGCGCCCCAGTTGTATCTCATCATGCGCCACATGGCGCCCTCTTTCCTTAGCCACATCATCGCCTCGATCACCCTGGCAATCCCCGGCATGATCCTGAGTGAGACGGCTCTGAGTTTCCTCGGCTTAGGGCTGCGGCCGCCGGTCGTCAGTTGGGGTGTGCTGTTGCAAGATGCGCAGAACATTCGCGCCGTTGCTACTGCGCCGTGGCTGCTGCTGCCGGGCCTCGCCGTGGCCGTGGCCGTGCTGTCGCTGAACTTCTTGGGCGATGGGCTGCGCGATGCGGCGGATCCATATGGGAGATAGGGCGTGACCATGCCAACAGACGACAAGCTCATCGAAGTTAGAGGTCTCAAAACTCACTTCTTCCTCGACCAGGGCGTCGTCAAAGCCGTGGATGGCGTTGACTTTGACCTCCACCGCGGGGAGACGTTGTGCATCGTCGGGGAGAGCGGCTGCGGGAAGAGCATCACGGCGCGTTCGCTCATGCAGATTGTGGATCCGCCCGGCCGCATCGTGGCGGGAGAGATGCTGCTGCATCGCCGGGCGGGTGGGAACGGCGGCGGGCAGGTCGAGGATGTCGTAGATCTGGCGAAGTTGGCCCCCAATGGCCGGGAAATCCGCGCCATCCGCGGCAAAGAGATCGCCATGATCTTCCAGGAGCCGATGACTTCGCTCAGCCCGGTGCACACTATCGGCCGCCAGATCAGCCAGGCGATCCTGCTGCATAACAAGGTGACGAAGGAGGAGGCCCGCCAGCAGACCATCGAGACGCTGCGGCTGGTCGGGCTGCCCAAGCCGGAATTGCGGGTGGATGGCTACCCGTTCCAGCTCAGCGGCGGGATGCGCCAGCGGGCGATGATCGCCATGGCGCTCTCGTGTCATCCCAGCCTGCTGATCGCCGACGAGCCGACGACGGCCCTAGATGTGACCACGCAGGCGCAAATCCTCGACTTGATGATCGGCCTGCAGGAAGAGTTGGGGATGGCGATGATGTTCATCACCCACGACCTGGGCGTGGTGGCGGAGATCGCCGACCGGGTGGTGGTGATGTACCTGGGGATCGTGGCGGAGAGCGGGGATGTGGACACCATCTTCGGTCAGCCCCAACATCCGTATACGCAGGCGTTGCTGCGCTCGATCCCCCGAGTGGGCGGCGGTGTGCGCCAGCGTCTCGATTCGATCAAGGGGATGGTACCCGACCCGTACAACCGCCCCAAAGGCTGTCCGTTCCACACGCGCTGCAGCAAGCGAATCCCTGGCGTGTGCGACAGAACGCTGCCCGCGCGCGCGACCGTGGGAGAGGGCCACGAAGTGAGCTGCTTGCTCTATAGTATGCCCCGTCTTTCCGGGCACGATGGTCAGGGAGGCGGCCTCCCTAACCGCCGGGGAGGCATGGCATGACGATAGATCTGATCAGGCAGGATCGCAACGTCCTGTTGGAAGTCCGCCGGCTCAAGATGCACTTCCCGATTCGCAAGGGCTTTCTGCGCCGCCAGGTGGGGGTCGTCCGGGCGGTGGATGATGTGAACTTCTTTGTGCGCACGGGCGAGACGCTGGGGCTGGTGGGCGAGAGCGGCTGCGGCAAGACGACGACCGGCCGCTGCATCCTGCGCGCCTACACGCCGACGGCCGGTGAAATCCTCTACCGCCGGGGCAGCGGCGACATCGTGGATCTCGCTACGCTGGACGAGGCCGGGATGAAGCCGATGTGGCGGGAGATCCGTATGATCTTCCAGGATCCCTACTCATCCCTCAATCCCCGCATGACGCTGCTGGAGATCGTCGGCGACCCACTGAAGCTGAACAAGGCGGTAGCGTCGAGCAAGGAGTTAGAGGAGCGCGTGGCGTACCTGCTGAAGCGGGTGGGGCTGCGGCCCGAATACATGCACCGCTATCCGCACGCGTTCTCTGGCGGCGAGCGGCAGCGCATCGGCATCGCCCGTTCGCTGGCGCTCAACCCACGGCTGGTGGTGGCGGATGAGGCGGTCTCGGCCCTGGATGTCTCGGTGCGCGCCCAAATCCTCAACCTGCTGCAAGACCTGCAGGAGGAGTTTGGCCTCACCTACATCTTCGTCGCCCACGACCTGAGTGTGGTAGAATACTTGTGCGACCGGGTGGCGGTGATGTACGTGGGCAAGCTCGTGGAGCTGGCCAAGACCGAGGCGCTGTACGAGACCCCGCGTCATCCCTACACCGAGGCGCTGATGTCGGCCGTGCCGAAGCCCAATCCCAAGCAGCGCGGCCGCGGCAAACGGATTATCCTGGAAGGGGACGTCGCCGACCCCGCCAACCCGCCGAAGGGTTGCTATTTCCACCCGCGCTGTCGCTACGCCAAAGACCGCTGCAGCGCCGATACCCCCGAGCTGCGCAACCTGGGCGGTAGCGGTGCCGCAGGCACCGACCACTTCGTCGCTTGCCACTTCGCGGAGGAACTGGCCCTGCGCGGGGTGGGCGCGCGGAGTTGAGTTCAGCTTCACCACGAAGGCACAAAGACGCAAAGCACACGAAGTTCCTTTCTCGATGAAGTCATCAGCGCCGAGAACATCCTTTTCGGGCAGCCATCGAGCGAAAGCCAGCGATCCCTTGCGCGTTGGTTGCAGGCTCGCTCAGTTCAACATCAGGAATTCGTCCTGCGCGAGCCAAGTTGAGAAGCCTCGCCTACAAGCGATATGGAACACGTGCGATATGTGCGCAACGAGGGTTATGCAACGAGCGGCGTCTGGATCACGAAGTCGCGAAGTCCGACGAAGATCACGAAGCACGAAGCAACTGAGGTTGGGACGCGAACCCTTCGCGCTTCGTGAGCTTCGTGCAACTTCGCGCCTTCGTGATCCGAACACCTCTGTGCGCGAATGGCTCGACGAACGTCTCGATCTGCCGGCAAACTGAACCTGTGTTGCACATCTCACACCCTATCAGGAGGACATGGAGAAATGCGTAAGTTGTCTCGACGTGAGTTCCTGGTGATCGGTGGCGGCGTCGCCGTCACCGCGACAGTGGCCGCCTGCGGCGGCCAGCCCACGCCTGCGCCCACCAGCGCGCCCGCGGCGAAGGCCGAGCCAACCAAAGCCCCCGCGCCGGCCGCCACCGCGGCCCCCGCGGCCAAGGCCGAGCCGACCAAGGCCCCCGCCGCGCCAGCCCCGGCCGCCAGCAAGTACAAGGAAGCCCCCGCCCTGGCAGCTCTGGTGAAGGACGGCAAGCTGCCGCCGGTGGATCAGCGCGTCGGTGCCGAGCCGATGGTCGTCAAGCCGTATGAGAAGGTCGGCCAATACGGCGGCAAGTGGCGGTCGGGTCTGCTGGGCCGCTCGGATACGCCGTGGCTCGGTCGCACGATGGGCAACGACACGCTGCTGCGCTGGGCGCCCGACCTCAAGTCCGTGCTGCCCAACGTCGCCCAGAAATGGGACGTGTCGGCCGATGGCAAGGAGTTCACCTTCTATCTGCGCAAGGGGATGAAATGGTCCGATGGCTCGCCGTTCACGGCCGACGACTTCATCTACTACTACGAGGACGTCGTGATGAACGACGACCTGACCAAAGTCAAGCCTGCCTGGTTCCGCACGGCCGGCAAGCCAGGTAAGATGACGAAGGTGGATGACGCCACGTTCAAGATGACCTTCGAAGCCCCGAACGGTCTGCTGATCAAGAACATGAACGGCGCCGGCCAGTTCGTGCCGCCGGCAGCGTACATGAAGCAGTTCCACCTCAAGTACAACAAGGAGAAGGTCGAAGCGGCGTTCAAGGAGGCCAAGCTGCAGGACTGGATGGCCTATTACGGCCAGAAGAACGACTCGTGGCTGAACGCCGACCGGCCGACCCTCATGGCGTGGAAGGTCGTGCAGGCGCTCGGCGCGGGCGATGCGACGCAGATGACCGCCACGCGCAACCCGTACTACTGGAAGGTGGACACCGAAGGCAACCAGCTTCCGTACATTGATGACCTGCAGTACTTCATCATCGAGAAGGTGGATGGCATCACGCTCAAGGCGCTGAACGGCGAAATCGACATGACCGACCGGCACATCACTACGCCGGACAACAAGGCGGTCTTCACCGACAACAAGCAGAAGGGCGGCTATGAGTTCTTCGTCTCGAAGAGTGCATTCGAGTGCCCGACTGCGCTGGCGCTGAACCTGACGCACAAGGATCCGGGCCTGCGCGAGGTGTTCCAGAAGAAGGACTTCCGCATCGCGCTCTCCTACGCCATCAACCGCAAGGAGATCATTGACACGACCTATGTGGGCGATGGCGAGCCGCGACAGCCCGCGCCGCTGAACGAATCGCCGCACTACCACGAGCGGCTGGCCAAGCAGTATACCGAGTACGATGTGGCCAAGGCCAACAAGCTGTTGGACGACCTGGGCCTCAAGAAGGGCGCCGACGGGATGCGCCTGCGCTTCGACGGCAAGCCGCTGGCGATCACCATCGAGGTGGCGCAGGCGTTCGAGCCGTGGGCGCAGCAGATGGAGATGGTGGCCCGTTATTGGAAGGCGGTCGGCGTCAACACGAGCGTCAAGGCCATGGAACGCTCCCTGTTCTATGCGCACAAGGACGCCAACGATCACGATGCGGGCGTCTGGACCGGCGCGGATGGCATGGTGGTAATGATGGATCCGCGATGGACTGTGGCGTTCAGCACCGAGTCGTTGTGGGGCGTCGCCTGGGCCAACTGGTGGAACAGCGGCGGCAAGCAGGGCGAGGAGCCGCCCGCCGAGGTCAAGAAGAACCATGAGCTTTACGACAAGCTGAAGGAAACGGCGGACGAGGCGAAGCAGAAGGAGATCATGAAGCAGATCCTCGACAACGCCGCCGACTACTTCCCCTGCATGGGCATCACTCGCTACTACAAGGGGTACGGCATCCGCAAGACCAACTTCAAGAACCTGCCGAACGAGGTCTGGGGTTGGCATCTGTGCAACAGCCCGGCGCAGACAATGCCGGAACAGTATTTCTTCGAGAAGGCGTAAGGCACGTAGGTTAAGGTTGAGGCTAAGGTTGAGATTACCAGCGAGTATTCAACCTTAGCCTTAACCTTAGCCTTAACCTTAGCCTGTGTCTTAGGAGTCTGCGATGCTACAATACATCGCCCGCCGCATCGTGCTGATGATCCCGACGCTGTTTTTGGTGTCTATCGTCGCGTTCATCATCATCCAGTTGCCCCCCGGCGATTACCTGACTTCATATGTGACCCAGCTTGCTTCGATGGGCGACCTGGTGGACGAGTCCACCATTCAGGCGCTGCGAGACCGCTACGGCCTGGGCCAGCCGATCTACGTTCAATATCTGCGCTGGATCGGCAACATGCTGCAGGGCGATTTCGGGCACTCGATGGAGTGGAATCGGCCGGTGTGGGGATTGTTGTGGGAACGGCTGCCGCTGACGTTCGTGCTGTCGCTGGCGACGCTGCTCGTCACGTGGATCATCGCGTTCCCGATCGGTGTTTTCTCGGCGGTCAAACAGTATTCCATTGGCGACTACATCGCCACCTTCATCGGCTTTCTAGGCCTGGCGACGCCGGACTTTTTGTTGGCGCTGGTCATCATGTGGGTGCTCTTCGCCTTCTTCAACCAGAGCGTCGGCGGGCTGTTCTCGCCCGATTTCCAGGACGCGGGGTGGAGCCTGGCCAAAGTTTGGGACCTGGTGAAGCATCTGGTCGTGCCGATGATCATCCTGGGCGCCAGCGGCACCGCCAGCCTGATCCGCATCATGCGCGCCAATCTCCTCGACGAGCTGCACAAACCCTACGTGGTGACGGCCCGGTCGAAGGGGCTTTCCGAGCCGCGGCTGCTGCTCAAATACCCTGTGCGCGCGGCGCTAAACCCCTTTGTCAGCACGGCCGGGTGGTATCTGCCGGCGCTGGTCTCCGGCTCGACGATCGTGGCGGTGGTGCTGAACTTGCCGATCACCGGCCCGCTGCTGCTGCGCGCGCTCATGTCGCAGGATATGTACCTGGCCGGTAGCTTCATTTTCATGCTCAGCACGCTGACCATCATCGGCACGCTGATCTCCGACATCCTGCTGGCGTGGCTCGACCCGCGCATCCGGCTGGGGTAGGGGAATCCGCCGAACAAGTTCGGCACTCCGGAGTCCTCGACTGGTCGAGGCGTTCTCACGAGCCGTGGCGGCGCGTCCGGCATGAATATGATCACATCCTGAGTGAACTTATGGCATTGGAAACACCCACACCCGTCGCCGCACCCGCGGGGAGCAATGCGCAGGGCGCGCCCCCGGGAAGTCGCCAGGGCACAGCCGACGAGCCGCGCGTTTTCGTCGCCTCCCAGTGGCAACTCATCTGGTGGAAATTCCGCAAGCACAAGCTGGCCATGGCCGCGGCGGTCATCATCGCGCTGGTCTACTTGGTCGCGCTCTTTGTCGAGCCGATTGCGCCGTTCCTGCCCGACACCTTCTATCCGCCCCGCACCTATGCCCCGCCGCAAACCCTGCACTTTATCCACGAGGGGCGTTTTGTGGGGCCATACGTGTTCGGCCTCAAGCAGGAGATCGAGCAGGAGGCGCTGCGTCGCGTCTTCAAGCCCGACCCACAACAGCGCGTCCCGCTGGGCTTCTTCGTGCATGGCGCGCCTTACAAGATGTGGGGGCTGATCGAGTCGGATATCCACCTCTTCGGGCCGCTGGACAAAGAGGAGAAGGTTTATTTGCTGGGCGCCGACCGCGTCGGTCGCGATGTGCTGACCCGCATCATCTATGGCGCACGCATCTCGATGTCCATTGGGCTGGTTGGCGTCTTTATGAGCTTCATCCTGGGGTTGACGTTGGGCGGCATCTCCGGCTATTTCGGCGGGCAGGTAGATAACATCATCCAGCGTTTGATCGAGTTCATCCGCTCGGTGCCGACCATCCCGCTGTGGATGGGCCTGGCGGCCGCCATCCCGGTCACGTGGCCCTCGGAACGCATCTATTTCAGCATCACGATCATCCTCTCCTTCATCGGCTGGACCGGCCTGGCGCGCGTCGTGCGGGGCCGGTTTTTGTCGCTGCGCGAGGAGGACTTCGTAATGGCGGCCCGGCTCGACGGGGTGAGCGAGCTGCGCGTGATCTTCCGCCACATGATCCCCTCGTTCACCAGCCACATCATCGCCTCGATCACGCTCGCCATCCCCGGCATGATCCTGGCCGAGACGGCGCTTAGCTTCCTCGGCTTGGGTCTGCAGCCGCCGGTCGTGAGTTGGGGCGTGCTGCTCCAGGAGGCGCAAAACATCCGCGCGGTCGCCACCGCTCCCTGGCTGCTCATCCCTGCGCTGGCGGTGATCATCACTGTGCTGGCGCTGAATTTCCTTGGCGACGGGCTGCGCGACGCGGCGGATCCGTATGGACGATAGGCGAATGACGAACGACGACCTGCTCCTCGAAATCAAGGGGCTGAAAACATACTTCTTCCTCGACCAGGGCGTGGTGAAGGCCGTGGATGGGGTGGACCTCACCCTGGCGCGCGGGCGCACGCTCGGCATCGTGGGCGAAAGCGGCTGCGGCAAGAGCATCACCGCCCGTTCGATCCTCCAGATCGTGGATCATCCGGGCCGGATCGTCGAGGGCAATATCATCTATCGGCGGGCCGAGGCAGCCACGAGCGCATCGAGCCAGACCGAGGTGGTGGACCTGGCGAAGCTCAACCCGACCGGCCGAGAAATCCGGGCGATCCGCGGCAAGGAAATTTCGATGATCTTTCAGGAGCCGATGACGTCGCTCAGCGCGCTCTACACCATCGGCAACCAGATCATGGAGAACCTGCTGTTGCACCAGAGCATGACCAAGCAGCAAGCCCACGAGAAGGCGATCGAGCTGTTGCGCCAGGTGGGCATCGCCAAGCCGCAGCAGCGTGTGGACGAATACCCACATCAGTTCAGCGGCGGGATGCGCCAGCGGGCCATGATCGCTATGGCGATCGCCTGCAACCCCAGCCTGCTCATCGCCGACGAGCCGACGACCGCGCTGGACGTGACTACCCAGGCCCAAATCCTGCGGCTGATCCGCGCCATGCAGCGCCAGCTCGGCATGTCGCTGATGCTGATCACGCACGACCTGGGGGTGGTGGCCGAGATGTGCGAGGAGGTGGCGGTGATGTACCTGGGTCGCGTGGTCGAGATGGCGCATGTGGATGCGATTTTCCACGATCCCAAGCATCCGTACACCCAGGCGCTGCTCCGCTCGATCCCGAAGGTAGGCGGCCGGGCGCGCCAGCGGCTTGACTCGATCCACGGCATGGTGCCCGATCCGTTTACCCGGCCCAACGGCTGCTATTTCCATCCGCGCTGCACGGCCTATATGGAAGGGGCGTGCAACCGGGTTGTGCCGCAACCCGTGCAGGTCGCGCCGGGCCGCTTCGTGAGCTGTCTGCTCTATAGCATGCCCCGTCTTTCCGGGCATGGCGACAAGGGTTTCGCCGGGGAGGCGCCGAATGCCTGAGCCGACCCAAGCGCCGAACGGCGTGCTGCTCGATGTCAAGAACCTCAAGATGCACTTCCCGATCCGCAAGGGACTGCTGCGCCGGGTCATCGGCCATGTACGGGCGGTGGATGGGGTCAACTTCGCGGTCAAGACCGGCGAAACCTTGAGCCTGGTGGGCGAGTCGGGCTGCGGCAAGACCACGACCGGCCGCTGCATCTTGCGCGCCTACGAGCCGACCGCCGGGCAAATCCTCTATCGGCGACGAGACGGACAGACCGTAGACCTGGCGCAGATCGAGCATAATGGCCTCAAGCCGTACCGCCGCGAAATCCGCATGATCTTCCAGGATCCGTACTCGTCCCTCAATCCGCGTATGAACGTGCTCGACATCGTCGGCGAATCGCTGCGGGTGAACGACGGCCTCTCCGGGTCGGCGCTCGAAGATCGGGTGGCCGGCCTGCTGCGTCAATGCGGGCTGCGGCCCGAATACATGCGGCGCTACCCGCACGCGTTCAGCGGCGGCGAACGGCAGCGCATCGGCATCGCCCGCGCGCTGGCGCTCAACCCCAGGCTGGTGGTGTGCGACGAGGGGGTCTCAGCCCTGGACGTGTCGGTGCGCGCCCAGATCCTCAACCTGCTCCAAGACTTGCAGCACGACTTCAACCTGACCTACGTCTTCATCGCCCACGATCTGAGCGTGGTCGAGTACATCAGCGACCGGGTGGCGGTCATGTACGTGGGCAAGCTGGTCGAGCTGGCCGACACAGAGGCGCTTTACGCCCAACCCAAGCACCCGTACACCGAGGCGCTTCTTTCTGCCGTGCCCAAGCCAGATCCCCGGCTGGCCGGCCGGGGCGAAGGCATCATCCTGGAGGGGGACGTGGCCGATCCCTCGAACCCGCCGCCGGGCTGCTATTTCCATCCGCGCTGTCGCTACGCTAAAGAGCCGTGCAGCCGCGAGGAGCCGGCCTTGCGCGACATCGGCGGCGGCCATTTCGTCGCCTGCCACTTCGCCGAGACGCTCAAGCTGCGGGCGGTGGTGAGCGAGGGGCTGGTGGCGTGAAATCGAAGTCGCCATAGAACGACGAAAGGCCCTGGTTGTCAGGGCCTTTTTTTGTAACAGATGTGCCAGGCGCGCGATGGCTGATCGCGCTTGCGACGCGATGCAAGATGCTGTAGAATGAGGCCTGTACAGAGAGCTTCTGAGACGCTGCCAGCATGGAACACGACGCCGCTTACAAAGGCCTCTTCTCGCATCCAGAAATGGTCGCCGATCTGCTGCGCGGCTTCGTGCCGGAACCGTGGGTGGCCCAGGTAGATTTCAGCACGCTCGAGCTGGTCAACGGTAGCTACGTCAGCGACGATCTGCGCACGCGAGAGGATGATCTGGTTTGGCGGATGCGCCTGCACGAAGATTGGGTCTACGTCTACCTGTTGCTCGAATTCCAGTCCAGCATAGACCCGTTCATGGCAGTGCGGCTGATGACCTACGTGGGGCTGCTATATCAAGACCTGATCCGCCGTCGCGATCTGGCGCCAGGCATGAAGTTGCCGCCTGTCGTGCCGCTGGTGCTGTACAACGGGATGGCGCGCTGGCATACGCCGTTCGATGTTGCCGATCTGATCTGGGCCGGGCCGGTCGGGCTGAGCGTCTACCGGCCGCAGTTGCGCTATCTACTGATTGACGAGGGCGCGCTCGATGCAGAGGCGCTGCCAGCGACCCGCAACCTCGCCGCCGCGCTGTTCCGGTTGGAGCACAGCCGCGAGCCGGATGACGTGCGCCGCGTGGTCGAATCGCTTATCCAGTGGCTGGCCGCGCCGGAGCAGACGAGCTTGCGCCGGGCGTTCACGGTCTGGTTGGGGCGGGTGCTGTTGCCAGCGCGCTTGCGGGGCATAGAGGTGCCAGCCGTAGCTGAGTTGAAGGAGGTACGAAGTATGTTGGCCGAACGCGTGATCGAGTGGACAAGAGATTGGAAACAACAAGGGATCGAACTGGGCCGGCAGGAGGGCCTGCGCGAAAACGTGCTCACGGTGCTGGAGGTGCGTTTCGGCGCGATGCCCCTGCTCATCCGTGAGACGGTGGAGCGCATAGATGACTTGGTGAAGCTCAAACGGCTGCATCGGCAGGCGGTCCTCGCAGCCAGCCTGGAGGAGTTCGCCCAAGTCCTGGCGACCGAAGGGAACGGTCATCGAGATAACTGAACGGAAGGAAGCAGAAGATCATGCTCAGTCGTTACAACGCTGTTGACATCGAGGCCGCGCTGCGTGCGACCCAACCCAAGCCGCCCTTCCCCCCGGCGTCCGATCGGCCGGCCTGGGCCGCCATCCGCCAGGCGGTCGGCGCGGAGAAGGCCGCGGGCATCATCGCCCAGGCCGAGCAGGCCGCCCGCGCCCCGATCCCCAGCCTGCCCGCCATCCTCTGGCTGGAGTTCCAGCGCAGCGGCCGCCGCGAGGGTTTTCAAGAGCCGCGGCAGGCCCGGCGCACGATGTTGACCAACCTGGCGCTCGCCGAGTGTCTGGAGGGTCAGGGCCGTTTCCTCGATCCATTGCTCGATGTAGTCTGGGCGATCCTGGAGGAGTCCTCCTGGTCGCTGCCCGCGCACCAGATCGGCCTGACCGATATGAGTCGCCATCACATTGACCTGGGCGTGGCCGGCACCGCGATTGACCTGGCCGAGCTTGACCTGCTGCTGGGCGCGCAGCTCGACCCACTGGTGGGCAAGCGCATCCGCTGGGAGATTGACCAGCGCTGCTTCACGCCCTATCTGCTGCGGCACGATTGGTGGTGGCTTTACAACACCCACCTGCGCCGTGTGAACAACTGGACGGCCGTGTGCAACGCGGGGGTCGTCGGCGCAGCGTTCTATCTGGAGCCTGACCTCTCGCGGCTGGCCGAGATGATCGCCCGCGCAGCCCGCTCGCTGGATGACTTCCTGGCGACCTTCGACGCGGACGGCGGGTCGAGCGAGGGGCCGGGCTACTGGACTTACGGCTTCGGCAACTACTGCGTGTTCGCCGAGCAGGTCGAGTGGCGCACCGGCGGTCAGATTCGCTTCATGGATGAGCCGATCATCCGCAAGGCCGCGCAGTTCCCGCTGCGCACGCTGCTCGGCCCCGGCGTGTCGGTCAACTTCTCGGACTGCGACCGCAATGTGACGTTTATCCCCGCGCACCTGACCTACCTGGCGCAGCGGCTCGACTTGCCCGACCTGATGAAGTTCGCCCGCGTCCAGCCGGGCCATCGGCGGCAGGGCGAGATCCATTGGGCAATTCGCGACCTGTGCTGGCGGCCCGATCCCCAGCCGGTCGGCGCGTTCATCCCGGCCCGCCACGACTGGTTCTCGGAGATGATGTGGCTGCTGGCGCGTTACGACCCGGCCGACCCGAACGCGCTTGTGTTGGCGGCCAAGGGCGGGCACAATGGGGAGATGCACAACCAGAACGATGTGGGCAATTTCGTCGTACACTTCGGCGGCGAGACACTGATCCCCGACGTAGGCCGCGGCCGCTACACGCGCGCCTATTTCGGCCCCGAACGCTATACGTTCTTCGTCAACTCCTCCCGCGGCCACTCCGTGCCGAGACCGAACGGGACGGAGCAATTGCCCGGCGAACAGCACGCGGCGACCTTGCTTGACCATCGCGCCGACGCGTCCGGCGACTCGATGACGATCGAGCTGAAAGCCGCGTACCCGCCGGAAGCTGATCTGGCGACCTTGAAGCGCACGGTCGCGTTGCACCGCGCCGCGCCGGCCGGTTGGGTGGAGGTGGTGGATGAGATCGGCTTCGTCGCCAGGCCGGGGCAGTGCGACAGCGTCATCACGACCTTCCTGCTGGTCGAGATCGGCCCGGTGGCGGCAATCATCCGCGGGGAGAAGGCGAGCCTGCGCGTGATGTTCGACCCGGCGGTCGTGACCGCGCGCGTCGAGGTCGAGAAGGACGTGGATCTGGCGCTCGGCGCCGCGGATGTGAACTGCCTGATCTTCACGTTCAAACAGCCGGTGCGAAACGGGACGATCCGACTGAAGATCGAGCCGGCGTGAATACTGGCCCGCGCTATGGTCGGATCGGCATGATTGCGCGCTGGCGGCCGGTGCACCGCGGCCACGCGGCGGTGCTGGCCGCGCTCTGCGGCCATGCCGGGCACGCGCTCATCGGCATCGGCAGCGCGAACCGCTACAACTTCCGCAACCCGTTCACCTGCCAGGAGACCGCGGATATGCTCCGGCTGGCGTTGGCTGGCCGGAACAATTACGAGCTGATCCCGGTATCCGATCTTGACGACGGGCCAGCCTGGCGGGCGATGGTGGTCGAGTTGTTCGGCCCGCTCGACGCGTTCTGCACCGACAATCCTTACGTCACCAGCCTGCTCGCCGCGGACTATCCGATCATCCGGCCGGTCGAGCTAGTTCCACCAGAGGCGCGCGTTCCGATTGATGGAGCGATGGTGCGTCGCGAAATGGCGTTGGGGCATGGCTGGGTGGAACTCGTGCCGCCGGAGGTCGCAGACTACATCCGATCTCACCAACTCGATGTGCGGTTCCGCCGCGAGTTCGGGTTGCAAACGCTCGCATTGGCGACGATTGTGCAGTAGTTGATCTCATGGCGTGTCATTGCGAGCGGTTTGTGCGAAGCAATCCCCAACTCCAAGCACGGGATTGCTTCGTCGCAAACGACGCTCCTCGCAATGACGTTCACAGACAAGTGCAGATTGTGTGACGCAATAGCTTGATAGGAAGGGTTGACCATGTACACGTGGAACGAAGACACCAGCACGTGGTATGGCGCCGGCGATTATAGGTATGGCGCCGGCGGGAAGGCGACGCGGGAAGCGGCCGCGGCGCGGGCGGCCGCGGCCGGCGCCCGCACTTATACGAACCGTGAAGCGCCGAACGAGAAGATCATCTCGCCCCGCAAGCGCATCCACACCGAATCGGCCAACCCGCTCATCATCGCCGTGGATGTCACCGGCTCGATGGCAAGCTGGCCGTTCGAGATTTTTGACCGCCTGCCGCTGCTCTACAACACGTTGTCGCAATATCGGGAGGATCTGGAGATCTGCTTCGCGGCCATCGGCGACGCCAACTGCGACCAGTGGCCGTTGCAGGTGACGACCTTCGCCAACGGCTTCGACCTGGAGCAATTGCTGGCCTCCCTCTACGGCGAGGGTCGCGGCGGCGATGCGCCCGAAAGCTACGGCCTTTTTGCGCATTGGGTCAACACCCACGTTGAAATCCCGAACGCGGCCGAACCGCCCTTCCTGATCGTGTTCGGCGACGTGACCATGCACCCGGAGGTGCCCAAGAGCCAGATCGCGGAGTACCTGGGCGATGCCGCGGGCCGCGATGTGGATGCGCTCGCGGCCTGGCAGCAGGTGGCTCGCAAATGGAACACCTGGTTCTTGCGCCGGCCTACGGGCGAGCCCGGTGACATGGTGGATATTCAGTGGCACAAGGCCATCGGCGGCCAGAAGGTGTTTCGCATCGAAGATGAGCAGCGGGCCGTGGACTACGCCATGGGGTTGATCGCCCGTGCCTGGGGGCATTTCGACGACTTCCAGGCCAACATGCGCGCCCGCCAGAGCGAAGACAAGGTGGCCGCGGTCAGCAAGCCGATCGTGATGATCTGCCCGCGCTGCGGCGCGCCGCTGCCGGTCGAGGCGGCCGGCATGTTCCGCTGCGCCTACTGCGGCACGACCCTGAAGCTATGATCGTCCGCGCCATCGTCACGGCCCCGCCCTACGCGCCCCACCTGAACGAGGTCGCCCGGCATCCGCTGGTGTGCGGGCTGCGGCTGAATACCGTGATGCCGCTGCGGAGCGGGCCGGCCGAGGCGTTGGAGCGGTTGTCGCGCCTGGGACAGCCGTTATGGGTGGATCTCAAGGGCCGGCAGCTCCGCGTGGTCGGCGCGGCGATCCCGCCCTACACTGAAATCTGTCTGAGCCATTCGCTGCGGGTCGAGACCCCCGTGGATGCGTTCATGTCGGACGGCGTGGAGAGCTTGCGCATCGCCGCGGTCGTCGGGAATCGCCTGATCCTCGAGGATGGGCCGCATCGGCTGATCGGCCCCGGCGAATCGGTCAACATCGTGCATCCCTCGCTGGCGATCGAGGGCACGCTGACCGAGACCGACCGGACCTACCTGGCCGCCATGCGCGAGCTAGGTTTGCGCCGCGTCATGCTCTCCTACGTCGAACAGCCCTCTGACGTGGAGGAAGTCCAGCAGTTGCTGCCCGGTGCCGAGATGATGCTGAAGATCGAATCGCTGGCCGGGCTGAATTTCACCCGCCAGCACGGCGCGCGGCTGGGCCGGCTGATGGCCGCGCGCGGCGACCTTTACGTGGAGGTCGTCCGGCCGCACCGCATCGTCGGCGCGCTGGCTGAGATCATTGCCGCCGATCCCGAAGCGGTCGTCGCCAGCCGCATCTTCGACTCGCTCGCCCGCAGCGCGGCGCCTTCTAGCGCGGACATCGGCGACGTGGCCTTCCTGTTGAGCCTGGGCTACCGCACCTTCATGCTTGGCGATACCGTCTGCTTCCGTCGCGACTCGGTGCTGGAGGCGCTGAACCTGCTGGAAGCCGTGGCGGGAGAATTCCCATGAAGATCGGCGTGGGGCAGGTCAACCCGCTCATCGGCGACCTGGAAGGGAACGTCGAAAGATGCCTGGCCGCAGTCGCGTCGGCTCGCCGCGCCGGGGCCGAGCTGGTCGTCCTGCCCGAGCTGGCGATCCTCGGCAGCCATCCGCGCGATATCCTGTTCGATCCGAGCTTCCCACCGGCGGTCGCGGCGGCCACGGCTGATCTGGCGCAGCGCACGCGCGGCGGCCCGCCGGTCGTGGTTGGCACGCTGATGCCAGCCGACCGCCGGCCGCTGCATCATCCGGGGCTGTACAACGCGGCCGTACTCCTGGATGATGGCGCGGCGCAGATAGTGGCTGCGAAACGGATTCTCCCGGCCCATGACATCTTCTCAGAGCCGCGCTGGTTTTTGCCGGGGCCGCCGGTTACGCTTTCCAGCCTGGGGGGGCATCGCCTGGGGTTCCTGTTCGGCGATGATCTCGACGATGAAGGCCATGACCCCACGCCGACCGGCGAGTTGATCGCTGCCGGTGCAGATCTGCTCATTTGCCTCGCCGCGTCGCCGTATCGCCGGGGCATCCTGGATGAGCGACTGGCCGCGGCGCGCCGTCCCGGTTGCCCGCTGGTCTACGTCAATCTGTGCGGCGGCAATGATGAGTTGATCTACGATGGCCGGAGCTTTGTGCTTGATAGCCGTGGCGTGGTGCTCGACCGGCTGGCTGACTTCAAGCCTGATGTGCGCGTAGTTGATCTGGACACGACTTCGGCGGCTTCGCCTGGTGGCGGCTGTTGGGAGGCGGAGCTCTTCAACGCGCTCGTCTTGGGCGTGCGCGACTTTGTGCGTAAAAATGACCTGGAACATGCCTGGCTGGGGCTTTCGGGCGGGATTGATTCGGCCCTGGCAGCGGTCATCGCGGTCGAGGCGTTGGGCGCGGCGCACGTCAGCACGGTGGCCATCCCGTCGCGCTATACCGACCCCCGCTCGACGACCTCGGCGCAGGAATTGGCCGACAACCTGGGCGTCTCGCTGCACGTCGTGTCGCTGGAACCGCTGTACGTCGCGGCCGAGGCGGCGCTCGGCGATCTACTGGCCGGCGGAACCACGGCCGAAAACCTCCAGGCGCGGCTGCGGATGCTGATCCTGATGGCCTTCGTCAATCAGCGCGGCGGCATCTTGCTGAACACGAGCAACAAGACCGAGCTGGCGTTGGGCTACGGCACGGTATACGGCGACCTGGCCGGCATCCTCAGTCCCCTCGGCGATCTCACCAAGACCGACGTGATTGCGTTGGCACGCTGGATCAACGAGAAAAAAGCCGTGATCCCGGCCTTCATCCTCGACCGGCCTCCGTCGGCCGAGCTGAAGCCGGATCAAGTGGATCCGTTCGACTACCCAGTCGTCGCGCCGGCGTTGGAGCGCCTGGTGCAGGAAGATCGCAGCAATCCGATCCTGCGCCGCACCGAGCACAAGCGCTGGCAGGGCGGCGTGCTCCTGAAAGTGAGCGCGCGAGCATTTGGACGAGGCCGGCAGGCGCCGATCACGCGCAGGTGACATGGAGAGAAGAAAGAAATCTTATGGCCCACAAAGGCGAAACCTGGAACGAATCGGAGACCTATCGTGACCCGTGGACGCTGCGCTCGGTGCGCCGCATCACCACGCGGGGGCTGTACAACCAATCCCCGAACTATCACACGAACATCGGCTTCTCGGCCGACGGCGAGTTCCTGGTCTTCGCGTCGGCGCGGGAGGATGGCAGCGCGATCTTCAAGTGCCACCTGCCGACCGGCGACATCACGCAGCTCATCGAGCCTGTGCCGGGGATCGGCGGGCACGGTGAGTGGCACAAGGGCGGTTACGGCGTCGGTGACGGGAAGGGGATCTCGGGCAGCATGTGCATGGCACCGGCCAGCCGGTGGGCAGTGTTCAAGGCCGGTCGCACAGTGCGCGCTGTGCACATTGACACGCTGGCAGAGCGCGCGCTGATCCCCGATCTCGGCGCGGAGTGGGTTCCGGGCGTGCCCAGCATTGACCCGGCCGAAACCGAGGTCATCATCTCCATGATGCCAGCACACCCGGAGGTGCTGGCGGGCAAGCGTCCCACGCGCTCATACATGGAATGCTATGCCGATGGGACCGGGATGCGTATGCGGCTGATCCGCGTGCCGTTGGCGGGCGGCCCGGTGACGACCGTTTATGAAGAAGCGGGCATCGGCAGCGCGCACGCGCCGCACTGCCCGACCGATGGCGACCTGCTGCTGCTCGACCGCGACTTCCCGCCGCGCTATTGGGGCGGGAGCGATGGGAAGACCAACCGCATCTGGACGCTGCGCCTCTCGACCGGCCAGCTCACCGAGCTGCCGCCGCAGGACAAGGCCCGGTTCCAGGTGCACTCCGTCTGGACGTGGGACGGCGAGGCGGTGATCTACCACGGCCGCAGCGCCGCGCCCCCAGCTCCTGGCTACGCGACCAGCGGCCATTACATCGGCGTGGTGGACAAAGCCGGCCAGACCGTGCGCGAATATCTGTTCGACAAGGCCCCGCACTACGGTCACGTCTCCGCGATGGCGGGCCGGCCAGCCGTAATCCTCGACGGCAACCTGAGCAACGACCTGCTGCTGTGGGTCTACTACGACCGGGAGCAGCCGCGCGTTGAGGTGATCTGCCGTCACGGCACCGACTGGGGCGCGCTGCCCGGCCAATATCCGCATCCGCACCCGATCTGCGACCCGACCGGCCGCTGGATCGCGTATAACGCGGCCGCCCGCGGGCGCAGCGATGTGTTCGTGGTGCAGGTATAACGAGGAGGCGGAACTTGTCCAAGCTACGCAGACCCACGCTTCCCAAAACTTCTGCGGCCCCATCGGGCTACATTGAGCGCCAGATAGAGGAGTTGCAACGTCGGCTGGTCAACAAGGATTACCGCGGGGTGATCGCGGTGAGCCACAAACTGCTGCCGATCCTGCCGGCGCAATCGCCGCAGCGCGCGGAAACTCTGCACTACCTTTCGAACGCGTATGGGCTGCTTCGTCGCTTCGAAGAGGCGTATCAGACGGCGTTGGAAACCGTGCGGATTGATCGCCGCGACTCAATCTACTGGTTTAATCTGGGGCAAGCGGCGCGCTTCACCCTGCGCACCGGAGAGTCGCTGACCTATTTCGAGCACGCCATGGAAACAGCGACCACGCCGGAGCAAACCAGGCGCGCCGTGAAAGAGGTCGAAGTGGCCCGCAAGCTCGTCGCCAGTGAGCTTAAGCAGCGCGGGCCGGACTTCACTCTGGATGATCTCATCGAGCAACAAGGGGCGTTCCAGGATGGCCTTGCCCACATGCAAGCCGGCCGCTGGCAAGAAGCCGAAGCCGCGCTCCGCAAAGTGATCGCGATGGCCGACATCTTGCCGCAGCCCTGGGGCAACCTGGCGCTGGCGCTGATCCAGCAGCGGCGCTTCGATGAGGCGGAGGAAGCCCTGCGCCGCGCACTGAAGGTTGACCCGAAGTACGATTTGGCGCGCCAAAACCTGGCTGCGCTGGCTGAAATCCGCCGCACCGGCCGGCTTCCGCAGGTGACTATCAACGAACCGCTGGCCGGGGCCAAGGTCAAACAAACCTTCATTTCCGGGGACGAGTAGAAAGTCACGGCCAGGCGTTGACCATCAGCGGCAGATAGGCGTGGGGCGGACAGGGGGTCTCACGCTCGAACATAACCACCGCGGGCGCGCTCCAATCGCCGGGATAACGATGGTTGGGGAACGCGCCGGGCACGCCTTCGGGTTGCTCGGCGCGGGCGCGCACGCGGAATTCGTGGGCCTGCATCGGGATGCAAAAGGCCGCGGTGAAGGTCGCCTCCCCCGCGGGCTGATCCACCAACCAGTCGGTCCAATCGGGCTGCCCGGCGGGGCGGGTCTGGATATCGAACCGCAGGTGATAGTTCCCGCCGGGGATCGCGACGATGTCGAGGCTGAGCGCGCCGTCCCAGCGCACGGTGACTGTCATCCCTCCGGCGGCCGGGGGCAGATCCACGAAATGGGCGGTGGGCGCCTCCACCAGACTGAACGCATCCACGATGGCGTGCGCGCCGTGCCACTGGAACGGGCTGGCGACCCGGGCGAAGATCGTGAGGGTCATGCCCTGGGCCGTCGCGCCGAGCCGCAGGTTGGCCCAGCGACTCTCGGTGAAATTGCGCCGATCCTCCGCCCAGACCACGCTCGCCGCGGCCGGATCGAGGCCGCCGACAGGGTCGAGGCCGGCCATCTTCGTGATGTAGTAGCCTTCCGGGCAGTCATTGGGCGTAGCGCTCCCGCCGCAAAAGCTGACCTGCCAGCCGCTCAAACTGTATGCCACGCCTTGCGTCACCGTCACCTGTTGCGTGATGACCACATCGAACGGCTTGCCCGGCTCTGGCGGCGTCTCGATCTCCTCGGCCAGGATGACCAGGCTGTCATCCCCCTCCAGCCGTTCGATGAACCCGCTCCCCTCGCAGCTCCCGGCAAACTCGATGCGCGTGCTGTTCAGCTTGGGGTTGCCGGAGAGTAGCGCTGCCGTCCAGCCCGCGGGCACGAGACCGCTGATCCCCTCTTGAGGCGCGAACCCTTGCGTGCACTCGAAGCCCGGGTTCGTCAGTGATGGCGCTTGGCCCGGCGCGCTGCTGGCGCCGATGGCGAGCGCCAGCAGCGCCGCCAGCAAGACGCCGGAGGCAACTGCCTGTTTGTGTGATCTGGCTGTGAAATGCATGGACTTGTTCACTTATTCAATACTTGTAATCATCTCGCGCCGGACTAAAGAACTCGACCACTAGCCCCGGCGTCTCGCCCATCACTACGCCGTGCGTCACGCCACTGGGGATCACCCACACATCCCCCGGCTGCACCTGGCGCGTTTCGTCGGCGATGGTGAAGGCGCAGGTCCCTTCGAGCGCCATGCCGATCTGCTCGTAGGGGTGGCTGTGCGGCGGGATGATCGCGTGCGGCGCCAGGTTGACCAGCGCCATGAGCATCTTCTCGCCCCAGAAGGTACGCGCCAACACGCCTGGCGCAAGCTGCTTCGTGGGCCGGGCCTCTGAATCGTGAAAGACCATCGAAACCCCCTCTCACATTTCGCGCACCATCCTGAACCGCGCATCCAGTCGCGGCAAGTCAACGTTCGTCGCTTTCAGCCGCACCACGCTGTCTAACGGCAGGTCGTCGGGGACGGGAAGGTGCGGCTCCAGACCCAGTTCCCCGATCAGCACGATGCTGTTGCGGTCGCGGCGCTCGACGAGCACGCCATCGCCGCGCCAGGGCGCGTTCTGCTGGAGATAGACCAGCGTCCAATGCTGATTCGACAGGTACTCAGCCTGGCGCAGGCTGCCGATGACCGCCTCGGTCGCGCCGACCCGCTCCAGGATTTCGTCGGCGGTCAGCAGACGGCCACCCCCAAGGTAGGCGCGTAACTGCTGATGCGCCACCAGGTCGAGATAGCGCCGCAGCGGGCTGGTCGCCTGGGTATAGGCGGCCAGTCCCAGCCCGCTGTGCGCGCCGGGCGCGGCGCGATATTGGCTGCGCTTCATCGTCTTGCGCAACGCAAACATCGCCGCCAGGCTCCTGCCCTCTGATTCCTGACCCCTGACCCCTAACTCCTGACCGTCCGGCGGCTCCTGCGTGGCGTATGGCATCGGGATGGCGTGCTCCTGGGCGAAGCGGGCCACTGCCTCGCCGGTCCGGATCATCGCGTTTTCCACGACCGTGCGGGCGGCCAGCGGGGGCACGGGTTTCAGGCGCACCTGGCCGTCGGTGACGACGACATCCACTTCGGGCAGGTCAATCTCCACCGCGCCGGCCCGCATCCGCTGATCGCGGTACGCGCAGGCCAGCGTGTGGAGCGCGGCGAACGGCGGCTCGGCGATGCGCGCGGTGGCTTCCTCGTAAGTGAGGCGCGTGACGCGCACGAGGCTCGACATAATCTCAAGGTTGATGATATGTCCTTCGGCGTCCAGGTCGAGGCCGAAGGAGAGGGCCGGCGAGACCTCCTGCAGACCCAGGGCCAGCAACGGCGTGGCCGCGGGCGGCAGCATATGGATCGTGCCTTCGGGCAGGTAGAGGCTGGCCCCGCGACCGCGCGCGTCCAGATCGAGCGGGCTGTCGGGTGTCACGAGCGCGGCCGGGTCCGCGACGTGCACCCACAGCCGGCCGCCTCCGGAGCCTGGCGCAGGCTCGAAGCTGAGCGCGTCGTCGGGCGTCTCGGTCGCGGCGTCGTCAATCGCGAACGCGGGCAGATGCGTCAGGTCGCGGCGCGGCTCGTCGGGCAGGGCGGGGAGGGGCAGGTCGGGTTGGGCCAGGCTGACCCCCAGCCGGACGGGGTGCGGGTTGACCGCCGGCGTCCAATGGCCGAGTTCGAGGAGCAGATCGTGCGCGGATTCGGGGGTTTCCTCCCGATCCAGTTCCCGGAGCACGCGGCTGCGGGTCGTGCGGCCAAGCGCCAACGCTTCGACATCGCGCAGGAAACGGCCGTCATCCGGGCTGAGCCTGGCCGCGTGACCCGGCCCGGCCGCGCCGCGCTCCCGCACGTGGGTCAGGAAGGCCGACCACGCCTGCTTCTCCGCCGCCTCTGCGGCGCGAGTCGCGCGCGTGCGGGCGACCTCCTCGGCCGTCGCGGCGACCACCGCGTCCGGCGCGCCGCGGAAGTAGAGGCCGTCGGCCATGAGTTGCCACGAAGCCCAGGCCGAGGCGGGCGTGTACGCGCCGAAGGCCAGCTCGGCCAGCTCCGGCAGGGTGGTCGTGCCGCCCGCCAGCATCTCCCAGGCGGTCTCGACCTCGCCCCGCTGCGGCTTCAGCGCCTCGGCCAGCTTGACCAGCGGGCCGGGGTGCAGGAGCGCAACGTCCTTTGGCCGCACTTTCGGCCCTTCGCCGTCCTCGGTCTCGAGGTCGAGCTTCTCTCCCAGCCGGGCGACGCGCGCGGGGCGGAGCTTGTAGAGCACCAGGCTGCCTTCGCTCAGCTTTGCGCTCGGATCACTCATCTCATTCTCCTGGCTGTCCGTAAAATACATCGGTGTCGTACTCGAAGCCCACCTGGCCGTTGACTTGATGCGCGTCGAACAGCGCGGCCAGTGCAGCCATCATCGGTTCGTAGTTCGGATGCCCTGGCTCCGGCATGTAGGAGGAAGAGAGCACCCGGCCGGCCAGCCCGTCGAGATCGAAGGCCTGCACGTTGGGAAAATGGCGCAGTTGGTAGCCGCCGGGGCCGAAGAAGGCCTGAAAATCGGCCGGCCCCAGGTTGGCGTGATTCACGGTCTCAAAGGCGATGCCGTATTCGTGCACGAAGTGGGCGTAGGCCCGCAGGAACGGCGTGGTGTCAGTGCGGCGATTGTTCCAGATCAACGCAGCCCAGCCGCCGGGCCGCAGGATGCGAAGGACTTCGGTGCGGGCCTGCCGCAGGTCGAACCAGTGCGCTGCCTGGGCCGCGGTCACCAGATCCACGCTGCCATCGGGCAGGGTCGTGGCCTCGGCCGTGCCGGCGATGCTGGTGAAGCCGGGGTAGCCGGCCAGCAGCCGTTCGCCGGCCTCGCGCATCTCGCGATTCGGCTCGATCCCGAAGACGCGGTGGCCGTTCTCCAGCAGGAGACGCGCCAGGATGCCTGTGCCGGAGCCGATGTCCGCGACCGTCCAGCGCGGGGTCAGGCCGCATTCGGCCTTCAGCAGCTCGAGCGCCTCCGGCGGATAGCCCGGCCGGTACTTGATGTAATTGTCCACGCGGGTGGAGAAGCGTGCGGTGGGATGAAGCATGATTCTCATGTCCTTCTCAAGAGTGCGATTGTCGCACATTGTAACACAACCCGCCGGATTGTGCCTGGTAGCAGTTTGTGTAAGAAGGCAGAATTGCGGTACAATGCCCGCCATGAACCATCGCGACCGCCTGATGCACACCCTCCGGGGCCAACCCGTGGATCGGCCCGCCGTTTCGTTTTACGAGATCAACGGCCTGGATCAACGGCAGGATGACCCCGATCCCTTCAACATCTACTCGCATCCGTCCTGGGCGCCGCTGATCGAGCTGGCGCGCGCGCAGACCGACCGGATCGTGATGCGCCCGGTTCCCATGCGCGGCGCGCCCCCCGATCCGTTGGCCGAACTGACCATGACCGAGACGTGGCAAACAGAGCATGGCGCGACGCGCTACACCCGTCGCACGATCCGCTACGGCCGGCATGTCTTCACGGCCACCGACCGGCGCGACCGGGACGTCAACACCACCTGGCGGATCGAGCACTTCCTGAAGGGGCCGGACGATTTGCGGGCCTGGCTGACCTTGCCCGCGCCTGCGTTCGGCGGCGAGCCGGACGTGGCGGGCGTGCTGGCCGCGGAGGCTGCGCTCGGCGACAGCGGCATCGTGATGATTGACACCGCCGATCCGCTCTGCCTGGCCGCCGATCTCTTCTCGATGGCCGATTACACCGTGGTTGCGGCGACCGAGCCGGCCCTGTTTCACCGGCTGCTGGAGCGCTTCGCGGCGATCTTTTGGCCCAAGACCGAGGCGGTGGCGGCCGCCGCGCCGGGTCGGCTGTGGCGCATCTACGGCCCGGAGTACGCGTCCGTCCCCTATCTGAACCCCCGCTTCTTCCGTGAATACGTCGTCCGCTACGACACGCCGATGGTGCAGGCCATCCAGCGCCACGGCGGCTTCGCGCGGCTGCACTGTCACGGCCGGCTCAAGGCGATCCTCGACGGCATCGCCGCGACCGGCTGCGACGGCCTCGACCCCATCGAGCCGCCGCCCCAGGGCGATGTGACGCTGCGCGAGGTGCGAGAGAAACACGGCCGCCAGATGGCGCTGTTCGGCAACCTGGAGGCCAGCGACATCGAGAACCTGCCCACGCCGGAGTTCGAGGTCAAGATCCGTCGCGCGCTCGCTGAAGGCACGGCCGGCCCCGGCCGCGGCTTCGTGCTGATGCCGTCGGCCTGTCCTTATGGCCGGGTGCTTTCTCCTCTGGCGCTGGCGAACTATCGGAAGATGGTCGAAGTGGCGGCGGGGTGGTGTCAAAAAGGAGGTCTGTCGTGACACTTGCATCCGATACCCTCGCCTGGAAACCCGATTGGCTCCAGGCGCGCGAGCAATGGAGACGGTTTTGGCGTCGTGAGGGGCTGGCGATCGGCGTGCATCCACTGCGCGGGCAGCCCGTCGCGCCGTTAGCCCCGCCGCCCCCGCCGGCCAGCCTGGAGCAGCGATGGCTCGACCCCGGGTATCGCGCCGCGCGAACGGAATACGACATGGCGACGCACGCGTTCCTGGCCGAAGGGCTGCCGATCTTTGACACGAACATCGGGCCGGGCAGCCTGGGCCTCTTCCTGGGCGCACAGGGCCGCCTCGCCGAAACGACCGTCTGGTACGCCCCGTGCATCAGCGATCCCGACAGCTACGGCCCGATCTGCTTCGCGCCGGCGGGCAACCTCTGGCTCGATCGGCACATGGCGCTGATCGAGGCCGGGCTGCAACGCGCGGGCGGTCGCTACCTGGTCGGCATCCCCGACCTGATCGAAGGGCTGGACACGCTGGCCGCGCTGCGCGGGGATATGCAACTGCTCTACGACCTGAAGGAGCGGCCCGGTTGGGTCAAAGAACGGTTGGCGGAGATCAACCAGGCTTACTTCCAGGTCTTCGATCTGATGTATGAGCGGGTGCGCACGGTGGAGGGCGGCAACGCGTTTGCGGCGTTTCGCATCTGGGGGCCGGGCAAGACCGCCAAGCTCCAATGCGACTTCTCGGCCAACATCTCGCCCCGGATGTTCCGGGCGTTCGTCTCGCCCTACCTGGCCGAGCAATGCGCCTGGCTCGATTGTTCGCTTTATCATCTGGACGGCACGACTGCGCTGCAACACCTGGAGCCGCTGCTGGAGATCGCCGGGCTGGACGCCATCGAATGGACGCCGCAGGCCGGGCGGCCGGGCGGCGGCTCGCCAGCGTGGTACGACCTCTACAGGCGCATCCGGGCCGGCGGCAAGGGGGTGCAGGCGGTGGGCGTGGAACCGGACGAGGTGATCCCCCTGCTCGATGCGGTCGGGCCGGCGGGGATGTGCATCCTGATCGGCGGCGCATCCTACGACGAGGCGGCCGCCGAACGGCTGCTGAAGGCGCTGGAGCCGTATCGCTGAGGCGCTTGCATGGAAGCAAACTCCATCCCGAACATCACCGTCAACATGATCCGGCCCACCCTGGAGGACCTGCCGGTGTGCCCGGTCCCCGAAGGCTTTTCCCTGCGCGCCTATCGGCCGGGGGATGAAGCGGCCTGGGTCGCCATCCACGTCGAGGCCGACCGCTGGAATCGCATCACGCTGGAGACCTTCTGGAAGGAGTTCGGTCGTGATCCACAGCCGTTGGCGGCGCGCCAGTTCTATCTTTGTGATGAACAGGGTACGCCGATCGGCACTGCCACCGGCTGGGCCAACGACAACTACCACGGCGCGGCGTGGGGGCGCATCCACTGGGTGGCGCTCCGGCCCGCGTATCATGGTCGCGGGCTGGCCAAGCCGTTGCTGGCAGCCGCGTGCTGGCGGATGCGCGAGCTGGGGCACGACAAGGCGTACCTGGTCACATCCACGGCGCGCATCCCCGCGCTGAATCTGTACCGCTGCTTCGGCTTTGCGCCGGAGATTCGCTCGGCCGAGGATGAGGCGGCCTGGGCCGCGGTGCGGCCGTACTTGAAGGGATAGAACGAGGAGGACGGGTATGAACGGCGCGCAATGGTTGGTGCGGTTGCTCCAGCGTTGGGGGATGGAGCAGATTTTCGTGCTGTGCGGCAACGGCCTGTTCCCCCTCCTCGACGCGCTCGTTGACAGCGACATCGGCGTGGTGGACGTGCGGAACGAACAGGCGGCCGCGTACATGGCCGACGCGTGGGGCGCGTTGACCGGCCAGCCCGGCGTCGTGGCGGTGAGCGCGGGGCCGGGTCACACGAACGCGCTGACCGGCCTGACCAACGCGTGGTGGGACGGCCGGCCGATGCTGCTCATCAGCGGGTGCAGCCCGCAGGAAACGGAAGGCGCCGATACCTTCCAGGAGCTTGACCAGGTGGCGATGGTCAAGCCCGTCTGCAAGTATGCGGCGAAGGTGCACACCATCCAGGCCTTGCCGCAGCAGATCACTACCGCGCTGATGACCGCGGTGAGCGGCCGGCCGGGGCCGGTGCACCTGACCATCCCGCACGATGTCCTCAACGCGGAGCTGGACGAGGCTGAGCAGCGACCGCAGCCGGTCGCCCTGCTGAGCGCGCGACCCCAGGCGGCCGGCGATCCCGCGCTCGTGCGGCAAGCCGTGGCGCTGCTGGGGCGCGCGGCCCGGCCGATGCTGCTGGTCGGCAGCGGCGCATTCTATGCCCGCGCGTGGGATGCGCTCCGAGCCTTCGCTGCCGCCACCGACATCCCGATCCTGTCGCACATCTGGGATCGCGGCTGCATCGAAGAGGCGATCCCGCAGTACGTCGGGGTGACGCGGGGCGGGCACTTCACCAACAGCGCGTTGCCCAAGCTGGCCGAGGCGGATGTGGCGCTGGTCGTCGGCGCACGCATTGACTATCGCGTGGGCCGCGGCCGGCCGCCGCTCTTCCCCAAGGATGCGCAGGTCATCCAGGTAGACATTGAGCCGGCGGAGATCGGCCGCAACCTGGTCCCGGAGGTCGGCATCGTCGGGGATCCCCGCAGCGTGCTGGCGCAGATGACCGAGGAGGCGCTGCGCCGCGGCCTGGCCCCGCATCGCGCCTGGCTGGCCGAGGTGCGGGCGGCGCGGCGGCGCTTGCTCGACAAGTGGGCCGGCCTGGGGCACGAGCCGGCGTGGCCGCTCCCCGCCATCCAGATTTGCCGGGCGCTCCAGCCGTTCTTGGATCAGGAGGTCACGTTCCTGGTGGATGGCGGCAACATCGGTCAGTGGGCGCACATGGCGCTGTTCGACCGGCATCCGTCGCACTGGCTGACGTGCGGCGCGAGCGGTGTGGTGGGCTGGGGGCTGTCCGGCGCGATTGCGGCGAAGCTGGCCCGGCCCGCTCACGGTCTGCTGCTGCTGAGCGGCGACGGCGCCGCGGGGTTTAACCTGGGCGAGATCTCGACCGCGTTGCGTTTCGGCGCGCCCTACGTCGCCGTGATCGCGCACGACGCCGCGTGGGGGATCGTGGCCGAAGGCCAGCCGGAGGGCCGGCGGATCGCCAGCCAGCTCGGCGAAATCCGCTTCGACCGCGTGGCGCAGGCGTTGGGCGGCCGGGGCGTCTACATCGAGCGGGCCGACCAGCTCGGCCCGGCCATCGCCGAGGGGCTGGCCGCGAACACTGTGACGATGATCCACGCGCCGACGCAATGGGCCAGCCTGGAGGTGTGGGAGGAGCGGTTCGGCTCTCAGCGCCCTCGTGCAGCCGGCGCAGGGGATACCGCCGGCTGACAACGCGCTCGACATCAATCCGGCGTTGTCAAGCTACCCACACACCTCATCAATCACTCGCCGCGTCAGCTTCACCCACTCGCGCACGCGGTTCGGATCGCCCTGCACCGTTTCCACGTCCTTCAGCGTGATGTCGGTGTGGCACGCCTTGCACGCCCGCAGATCGCGGCGCAGGATGCTCAGGATGCGGTCGGCGTCGAAGCCGTAGCCCACCATGTCGGCCGGACTCGGGCGATAGGAGAGGACGTAGTCCGCGCCGATCTGCTCGGCGCATTTGGCCGCGTCCGCAAAGGGGGAGACGCCGATGCGCCGCAGGTTCGGGATCTGCCGCAGGATGCCGATCTTGCGGGTCAGGTCCTCGCAGCAACCGTAGGCGACCAGCCCGAACTCCTTCAGGATGGGGAGCTGGTACTGGAGCAGGAACTCGTCGTGTTTGGCCGGGCCGACGAGCGCGAACTCCTGCGCGGCCATGTAGCCCCAGAGCTGCTTGCGCTGCACCCCATTGACGTTCGCCGCCGGGTCGGGCAGCTCCTCGGCATAGAACATCGCCTGGTTCTGGTGCGCGGAGAGGCTCCAGTCGCCCGCGGCCTCGGCCTGTTCGTGGGTGCGCAGGATGCCATCTCGCATGAAACCGACCAGCCGGTGCAGCCACGCGGGCCGGTCGCTCATGTCGAGCATGAAGTTCTCGATCCCGCGCAGATAGCCCAGGTCGGTGGAGATGTCGCCGGCCCACATGCGATAGGCCGGGCCGCGATCAATGTTGATGGTGATCAGATCGCCGATGGCGTCGTGCAGGCGGCTGGCGTTGCAGGCGGTCGCCTCCTCGTCAATCTCGTGCCACGGCGGCCGCAGCTTCTCGATGTCGGCCTCGGTCTTGAGCGGGTAATCCACCTTGAACGACCCGCCCTCCTCACCTGTCCTGCGCCGATCTCCGCTCACCCCCCAGCCAGCGCACCGATAGGTCGCGTGCAGCGTCACCCACGGCTCGAAGATCGAATCATCCGCCAGGCTGTCCCAGAAAAGCTGATGGCGGAAGAAGTTCTCGAAGGGACGGAAGAACGGCTCCTGGCATTCAAGCCGGGATTCCGGCATCTCCTTCCAGGCGAACGCGCGCGTGTAGATGGGCGGCCGCGTCCACTTCAGGCTGTTGTGCCGTCGCCACAGGTCGCGGCGCGCGTCTATTTCGGGCCGCGCGCAGACGTCCAGATAACGCGTCGCCAGCTCGCGGAGGATGGTTCGGTCGGTGTCGGTCATGTTGGCTCCTTGATTTCAGAACAAAAGAGATTCTTCGCTGGTTTCACGCCGCAACGAGAGGTTCGGGGCAGACCCGCTCAGAATGACTCCTATTCCCGATAACGCCTATTCAACAGGTCAGCGGCGGCCTACCCCTTGAGCGCGCCCAGCCGCACGCCGCTGACGAAGTAACGCTGGACGAACGGATAGATCAGCAGGATGGGGAGGGTCGTGATGACGATCATCGCCGCCTTCAGCGACTCGGCTGGGGGCGGCTCGGCCAGCTCCAGGGCTTGCGCCAGCCCCGAAAAGTCGTTGTATTGGCCCATCCCCTGCTCCAACAGCCCGCGGAGGATCGGCTGCAACGGCAGCTTGCGCACATCCGCGATGTAGATCGCGGCGTCGAACCAGGCGTTCCAGTGCACCACCGCGTACCAGAGGCCAACCGTCGCGACGACCGGCAGCGAGAGCGGGAGCACGATCTGCGACAGCACTTGCGCCGGGTTGGCGCCGTCTATCAGCGCGGCTTCTTCCAGTTCTTCGGGGATCGTCGCCAGGAAGTTGCGCATGATGAGCAGCCACCAGGGGTTGATCAGGCCGGGCAGGATCAGCGCCCAGAAGCGATCCAGCAGCCCCAGCCGCTCCACCAGGATGAAATTCGGGATCAGGCCGCCGTCGAAGAGCATGGTGAAGAAGACGAGCAGCGTGAGCGCGGTGCGGCCAACCAGCCGGCGCTTGGAGAGCACGTAGGCCAGCGGGAAGGTGAAGAGCAGGTTCAGCAGCACGCCGACGGTCACGCGCAGCGCCGTCACGCCCGTGGCGTTGAGCACGATCGAACCCTGGCCCAGGAGCATGAAATAGGCGTTCAGCACCGGCTTCTGCGGGAAGAGGATGAACAGCCCGCGCATCGCGTATTCGCGACCGCCGATGAGCGAGGTCGCGATCACCGAGAGGAACGGGATGGCGCAGAGCGCCGCCACGCCGGCCAGCAGGATGGCGGCAACGATGTCGAAGGCGCGGCCGTCGGCATGGCGCGGCATAGGCTACCACAACCCTGGCTGGCCGGCCCGGCGCGCGGCGCGATTCGCGATCAGCAGCAGGCCCAACGCCACGAATGACTTGAACAGCCCCACGGCCGCCGCGTAGGAGTATTGCCGGCCGATCAGCCCCGACCGATAGACGAAGGTGTCAATCACGTCGGCCACGCGGTAGACCGCGGGCGAATAGAGGAGCAAGATCTGCTCGAAGTCGCTGTTGAGCAGCCCGCCGAACGCCAGGATGAGGTTGATGACGATGGCAAAAGCGATGCCGGGCAGGGTGATGTGCCACATGCGCTGGAGCCGGCCGGCCCCATCCACGGTCGCCGCCTCGTACATCTCCGGGCTGATGGTGGTCAGCGCGGCCAGGTAGATGATGCTGCCCCAGCCGGCGTGCTGCCAGATGGAGGCGACCACCAGGATGGAGCGGAAAAGCGCGGGGTCGGTCAGCGGGGCCGCGGGCTGGCCGCCCACCGCCACGCTAAGCTGATTCACCAGCCCACCCTGCGACGAGAGCATGGCGCGCACCAGGCCCGCGACTACGACTGCGGAAAAGAAGTGCGGCAGGTAGGAGATCGTCTGCACCGTCCGCTTGAAGGCCGTGCGGCGCACCTCGTTCAGCAGCAGCGCCAGGATCAGCGGCGCGGGGAAGCCCCAAAACAGCTTCAGGAGGCCCAGCCAGACGGTGTTGCCCAGCACGCTCCAGAAGAAGCGCGAGCGGAAAAAGGCCTCGAAGTGCTGGAAGCCGACGAAGTTGTCCAAACCGAGGATGCCCGGCAACCCCTGATAGGGGTCATAGTCCTTGAACGCGACGATAAGCCCAACCATCGGCAGATAGCGGAAGATCACGAAGTAGAGCAGCGGCAGCGCGGCGAGCGCGTACAGGAAGCGGTCGCGCTTGATCTGACGCCAGGCAGCGCCCAGCCTCAGGCCATGATTCACGCGTGGCGCCCCTTGTGCGCTCCCAGCCGGTCTGAGACCGGCGGTCGAGCTTGAGATCGTGATCTGCTGAGCCTATGACTCACGGGTGATATCTCTTGTACTGCTCGGTGTGGTGCTTGCTCCATTCCTTCAGCCCCGCGGCCGCGATCTCACGCTGGAACCTGTCCCACTCGGCCAATGGCCGCACGCCCGTGATGAATTTGATGGATTCCTCCTCCAGGACGCGGTTGAAGTCGCCCAGGCCGGGGAACTGCTTCATGATCAACGTGGTGTCGTAGGGCACATCGTAATCGAAGGGCATCTTGCCGGTGTCGAACCGCTGCGCGTATTTGAGGATGTGGTTCCCCTGGCGGCCCACCTTACCGTCTGGCCCGACCCCGGCGCCGATATACAGTTCGGTGCCCATCCCCTTGGCCTGATAGAAGTCGCCAGCGTATTTGGTCTCGCACGCTGCGGTCGCGGGGATCAGTGAGCGCCAGATGCGCTGGCTCTTGTCCACCCACTCCCAATCCTGCCCCTCGATCCCGTTGCCGGCAATGATCGTGTGCGTCGGATCGTCCGGCAAGCCCTGATAGATCCAATCCACATAGCGGATCACCGCATCGGCGGCCTTCGATTTGCGCGGGATCATGTAGGCCTCGTTGCCGCCGGGGTTGTTGGTCTTCGCCAGCCCCTTCGACCCGGTCAACGTGAGCGAAAAGTCGTAGTCCTCCGTCTCGTATTTCGCCTCCTGGCGGATGCCCTCCCACCAGACCGTGATGCGCGAGTACCAACCGAGCCAGACGCCGATGGTCAGCGTCTTGAGCATCGCCCGGAAGTCGGGGTTGGCGAACGTCTCCTTTTGCCACCAGCCGCGTTGCCACCACTCGTTCATCTTGACGACCCAGTCGCGATAGCCGGGGTGCGTCTCCACCGGCTTGATCTGCCCGTCGCTCTCGTCGAGCCAGTTGCCGCAGCCGGTCTCGACGAACGCGCCCAGCGTGGTCATCATCAGGTTGTTCCGGCCGTTCGCGGCCACGACCGATTCGGGGTGACGCTGTTTGAACGCAGCGATGACCGTCTCCATCTGCGCCCACGTTTCGGGCAGCTTGAGGCCGGCCTCGGCCAGCCAGTCGGTGCGGAAATAGGGGAAGTGGGTCATCCCCATCAGCCCCAGCCGCGGATAGCCCCAGGTGACGCCGTCCCAATCCTTCATCCGCTTCCAGGTGTATTCCGCGTTCATGCGCAGGATGTTCGGCCCGAATCGCTTGAGCGCCGCGTCGAGCGGCTGGATCGCGGGCTTGAAGTCGGGCCAGGCGCCCTCGAACAGGTCGAGGGGCTGCGAGCCGGCCGCCAGCAGCAGGTTCAGCTTCTCCCCGGCCGAGGCGGTCGAAGCGGCCAGGATCGTGTTGACCCTGACGCCGGTGGCGCCGCGGATCGTGCGCTGCACCGCTTCATTCTTGTCGGCGTTGGCGCCGCCCGGACAGCCGGGCTGGCTCAGGAAGACCCAGATTTCGGTCGGCGGCGCGGATTTTGGCGCGGCGGCGGGCGTTGATTCGGTCGCTTGCGGGGACGGCGGCGGGGACACGCAGGCAGTCAGGGTCAGGCTGGTTGCGGCCAGGCCAAGCCCTTTCAGTAACATACGACGGCTCAGGTGGGGGGCAGGCATCGTTTGCACTCCTGAAAGTGGGTGCGCTACACGTCTGCGGCGGGCCGGGCGCGCTGCGCCGACATCGGCCGGGGGGAGAACGCCAGACGTCACGCCCGTGACTCAAGGTGAGCACAGGGAGTTAAGTATCACACAAAAGCGCAGAGTGTGCAAACTGCGAGGATCAGTCGGAGCGGAGACGACCGCGGCGGCCCCGTTTGCGCCGGGGAGAAGCGCCTCTACGCTGGCTCGCCCTGCGCACATACCCAGCCGCGCGCAGGCGCTTTGCCCAACCCAAACAGTCGCCGGAACAGGCCGGACACACCAACCAATCCGCCTGTCCGCTGACCGGAGTTCGGCGCCCCCAACGCCAGCCCTCCGGCATCTGCCGGGCCGGTAGAAGATACCCTTCTCCCCAACGCAATTCGCGGCAGCAGCCATCACAGCGGGCCACAACGGCTGTCTGGCCCGCCCACCACGCCACTGCCGCGCGGCGCGCCGCGGCCAGCAACAGCGCTGGCCGTCTGCGCGGCGAACGAGTGAGGTGAGACCTTTTCATCGCTTGACAGCCGTGGGCGACCGGACGGCTTAAGCCATCTGCCGTCGGTTGACGATCCACTCGCCGGCGCCCACGATCAGTATACACGAACGCGACTGCAATGAGCTGCAGGGAAACTGCAAGGATGTGCAGGGTGTGGCGCCGCTTGGCGGGATCTCCCGTTTGTGGTATCATCTATTCGGGAGGTGTTTCCTATGCAGATCGAACGCTATTTCGATTTTCTTGCGCCTGACGACATTCGTATCAAAGGGCATCGGATCGGCATCGAATCCGTGCTCTACGAATATCTATTTCGCGAGCAAACTCCCGAACAAATCTTGCGCCGTTTCCCGTCCTTGACTTTGGAGCAGGTGTACGCCACCATCCTCTATTACCTCAGCCATCGCGAGGAAGTGGGGGCCTACATCCGCGAGTGGCTTGAGTGGGGGGATCGCATGAGGGCAGAACAAGACCGTAATCCCCCGCCGGTCGTCGTGCGCTTACGTGTGCTAAAGGCGCAACAACAGCACGCGCCAATCGCGGCATGAGCGCGATCCGGTTCCTGCTGGACGAAAATATAGATCCACTCTATCGTCAGGAATTGCTGCGCCGTGCGCCAGCCATGATCGTCTGGAGAGTCGGAGACATCAGCGCGCCGTCGGCAAGCACCCTCGACCCCCAAATCTTGATCTGGTGCGAGCTGCATGCCTTTATTCTGGTAACGAACAATCGCAAATCTGTAGTAGTCAACGACATGCTGGACTCGTATCGGTGCGAGTGAAGCACGATATATGCACGGACAAGAAACGCGTTTGCTTCTCTCGTAATACGACCGACTTCGACCATGGTTGGGCGGCTTCCGCACGTGGAGATACAAGTCTCACCGGTGCGGCTGGCTGTTCAGAAGCGCAGTCAGGTCGAAAGTGCTGTCCAGGATGTCGTTGACCCCTACAGAACAATCGCAAATCTATGCCGCCGCATCTGCAGGACCACCTGGCGCAAGGGCGAAAGGTTCCCGGCATTCTGGTGCTGAATCCCAAGATGGGCGTTGGGGAAACCATTGAAGAGTTGTTGCTCATTTGGGGCGCGTCAGAAGGCGAAGAATATGCGGACCGCATCGCCTTCTTACCAGTGAGTTCATGAATGCAGACGCCTTAACGAAAAGGTGCGAGTGACACAAGGATCTACCGGCACCGGCCAGGTCTTCACCGTCCTGATCCATCGCGCGCTCCGCGGATATCAGAGCGCGGATGAACTGGCGCGCATCGCGGCGCTGGCTGACCTGCCCGGCTGGCAGGCCCGCCGCCGCAGCCTCCCCGCAGCCGCGGTCGGCCCGGCGTTCCGGGCGCTGCTCGACGCCGGGTTGGCGCGGCTGGCCGACGAAGCCCCCGAAGCCGCCGACCTGCTGCGCCGACGCTTCATCCAGGGCCAGGCGGTCGCCGAGATCGCCCGCAGCCTCAGCTACGCGGAGCGGTCAGTCTATACGCGGCAGGAGGAGGCGCTGACGCGGCTGGCCCAGCTCATCTGGGACATGGACGCGGCGGCGCAGGCCGTCGCCCCGTTAACCACCGCGCAGCAGGCCGCGCTGTCGGCGCTGCCGTCGCCGACCTATAGCCGGCTCTTCGGCGTCGCGGGGCTGCTGGCGCGCCTGAACGAGTTCCTGCGCGATCCCCAGGCGTGCTGGCTGATCTCTTTGGAAGGCATCGGCGGGGTTGGCAAGACCGCGCTGGCGCACGCGGCGGTCGCGGCGCTGGTGCGCGAGGGCAGCATCCAGCGCGCCCTGTGGGTGACAGCCCGGCAGCAGTTCTTCGCCTGGGGCCACACGCAGACGGAAGCCCGGCCCGCGCTCACCTATGACGATCTGTGCGCCGAACTGCACGCCGCGCTGGGCCTCTCCACGCCGAACGGCCAACCCATCGCCGAACAGGAGCGCCGGCTGCGCGCGGCGCTGGCGACTCTGCCGACGCTGGTGGTGGTGGACAACCTGGAGACAGCCGCGGATGTGCAGGCGATCGTCGTCGGGCTGGATCGCCTGGCCCGGCCGACCAAGATGATCCTCACCACCCGCCACCGGGTGAGCGCCTACGAGTGCGTCACCGCGCTGAGTCTGCGCGAGTTGGGCCACGAAGACGCGCTGGCGTTCATCCACCACCACGCGGCCGAGCGCAACACGGCCGCGCTGCTGGACGCCACCCTCGACGACCTGACGCGCATCGCCGAGGTGACCTTCGGCAACCCACTGGCGATTAAGTTGGTGATCGGCCAACTGCGCGCCCGTCCGCTGGCCGTCGTGCTCGACGATCTGGCGCACGCCCGTGCGGGCGCACGCGACTTCTTCCTCTATATCTTCCGCTATTCCTGGGCGCAGCTTTCGCCGGCCGCCCGCCATCTCCTGCTGCACATGCCGTTGCTCGATGCGCGCGGCGCCCGCGCCGCGGAGCTGGCGACGGTCGCGGGGGTGGCGCCGGACGACGCCTTCTGGCAAGCTATCGAAGAACTGGTGGACAGCTCGCTGTTGAACGCGGGCCGCACGGTCGGCCGGACGATCTACAGCATCCACCGTCTCACCGAGTATTTCCTGCTCTCCGACCTGGTCGGGGTGGACTGGGCCGATCCGCAATGAATCAGGACACAGGGGATTGGCCGGGACTTTTCCAGGCGGGGATCGAGCGGGCGGCGCAGCACTGGCTGAGCTTTTTCGGCGACCGCACCAGGGTGGACGCCGAGACCTGGGCGGCCAATGGCGGCCACGCGCTGCGCACGCTGACCTGGTGCATTGACAGCCGCCGATATCTCGAGGTGGCCGCCGATCTGGCGCTGGCATTGCACACGAAGATGATGTACCTGGGATACTGGCAGGAGTGGGAGACCCTGCTCCGCCGTTTGATCGTCCAGGCGACGCCCGCGCTGGACGCGGAGCGGTTGTGGGAGCTGACCCAGGCCCTGGGCAGCCTGTCGCTTCGGCTCCATCGCTTCGCGGAGGCCATCGCCCTCGCCGAACGCAACGACCAGCTTGCCGCGACGCGGGGCGATCTCGCCCGGCAGCAGGCCGCGCAAATACGCCTGGCTGAAATCCACCTGAACGCCGAGCATTTCGATCAAGCGTTAGGCCATGCGGAAGAGGCGACAGAGTTGGCGATGGCGCTTGGCGACCCGATCGGCGAGGCCGACAGCCTGATCAACGCGGCGCGCGCGCTGATGGATCTCGGCGACATCGCGGAAGCCGAGCGCCGGCTGACGAAGGCGCTGGCCCTGACCAGGCGGCCGGCGACTCAGTCTACCAGGCCAAGACGCACATCTTCCTGGGCCATGCGGCCCGGCTGTCCGGGGATTGGGCCGCGGCGTTGGCGCAGTTCCGCCAGGCGTTGCCGATAGTGGCCGCCTGCAACGATGCGGTCGGCGTCGGTACGGTGTTGAGCAACATCGGCTGGGCGCTCTCGCACCTGGGCGGCTGGGAAGAAGGCGCGGCTGCGCTCGAAGAGGCGATCCGCCTCCTGGCCCGCCATGGCAACGCCCCGGCTGAGGCAACCGCGCGGCAGCGATTGGCCGAGCTGCGCCGGCGCGCGGCCGGCGGTTGAGGCCTCAATCGGGGAGTTCCACCCACGCAAGTCGCTCAAAGCCGAGCGAGACCACCGCATAACTGCGCAGCCGCAGGCGCGCGCCATACCGCGCCTGCAAGACCTGGCGATAGCCGGCCAGCCGCGCCCGCGCTTCCGCCAGCTTTCCCTGCACCGCCGGCAGCGCAGCGACTTCGGCGGCGCGCAACGCCCGCGCCTGTTCCCCGGTCAGCCCCGCGTCGGCCAACGCCACGTACTTGAACTCCAGGAGGATGTCCAGCAGTTGATATTGGCGCATCTCGGGCCGGACGATCACACTCAGACCACGAGGCACGGTATTGCGAGCGGACTGAGTCGGATCGGCTCCTGGCGATAATACCCACGCGCAAGATCGAGTTGCGCCACATAGAAGGTCAATGTGGGCGAGGGATTCGCGCGCAACTGATTCTGAGCTATACCCAACGCGGTCAGACGCTTGCCAAAAGCTGCCCCAGTATCCAATCCGATCGAAACGACTGCATGATGTTGAGGATGTTTTCGTAAGAAGAGGTAATGCCGTTCTGCGTCAATCGGAAAATCCTTGGCGTAATGATCGAGCAAGTGAGTCGGCGTATGTCCGTGAATAACGAGATGACCTTGCCAATGATCGGGATGGCAGTTAAAAAAGTCTTCTCTGATCCAGATCGCCGCGTCCTCGACCCAAATGCGCTTTTGCTCAATGAGGTGATTGAAATCAGCGTAATTGTTGGCAGCCAATTGCTCTGCAAGCGGCACACGGGGCATCACACCGGCATGGGTTATCAGCACGTTCAGGCTGACACCATCGCCAGTTAGCGGTTCGATGTGAAACAGCTTCAGACCACGCAAGAAATCCGTATATTTTTCAGCAATCTTGGTCTCGAATTCCTTATAGCTCTTAAACCCAAACGAAGCGATTGTGCTTTCGCCGCCATTCTCCAGCCAGATTCGCTTGCCGAAGTGTTCCCGATGGCGTGCATCGTAGAGTGTTTGCAATAACAGGTGCTCGTGATTACCGAGCAGTGAGATAGCTCGGTCTCCCAATCCCATAACCAAATCCAAGACCTGCTTGGACGATGGGCCATGGTCAATGTAATCGCCGACGAACACGAACTTAGCGAGTCGTTCGTCATCCAAGCGATTCACCAGTGCGGCCAGGGGATCATACATGCCGTGAATATCGCCGATAACCCACGTGAACTTATCTGTATCCGACATAGAAGTAGCCTTCAGTAATCAGTTGGTAGAAATCGCTGATGCCGTAGGGGAATTTCATCGTCGCCTCCTGACCCCCATTGTATGCCGGATGGGCAGAACGGTCAAGCGGAATCGTCCCACCGCAGGAATTCCCAATGTGACTTGTCACTCCTGCGCTTCTTTCAGAGCTTGCCCTGAACGCAGTGAAGGGACAAGTTCTGGGCGGGTCTACGACTCGAAGTTGCATTTGTGTAGATGTAGATGTATAATTCTGCGCGGGAGGTGAACGATGATCGGAAAACTGTATCGCGCGCAGATTCTACTGGAACCTCGACAACACGAACGGCTGACCGATCTGGCGCGGCGGGAGAACCGCAGCCTTTCCGACAAGGTGCGCGACATCATCGCGCATTACCTGGCGGAACAGGATGATGAGGCGCGCCTCAGCGAGGAGTTGCACGCACTCGCCAACCTCGGCCAGATTCGTGAGGCGGCAGCGCAAGCCTGCGGCATCTACCCGGGCGATCCCATCGCCGAGGCCCGCGTCGAGCGAGAGGCCGAAAACGACCGCGTATTGGGCCAGCACGAGAGGCGCCAATGAATGCGGTTGTGATAGATGCGCACCTGGCGCTGGCCTTGATCCTGCCCCTGCCCTACTCTCAGCCGGCGGCCCAGCAGTTCGAACGGTGGAAGCGTGCTCGCATGGTCCTTCATGCCCCTGATTTGTGGAGCTATGAAGTGGCATCCGGTTTGCGCAAGGCGATTTCCGATCGAGCGATTTCACCAGAGGCCGCGGCCGAGGGCTTGCGTTCATTGTGGGCTTTGAACGTCGCCCAAACGCCGCCTGATCCGGGGCTGGCGCTCGATGCGCTGCGCTGGGCTGAACGTCTTGGCCGGCGAATCGCCTGCGACGCCGTCTATCTGGCCCTGGCTGAACGGCTTGGTGTTGAGTTTTGGACAGCCGATAGCGCGCTGGCGCGCAATCTGCGTCAGATGGGGGTGGCATGGGCGAGGTCGGTCGCAGACGGGTGAGTGGATACGGATGAAGCTTTTGTGTCCCGGAAAGAGATGTGATCTATATGAGCCCAATCCGCATGGCGCGACTGGAAACCGCGGTTCGGGTCGTCCTTGACTTCAATGACGCCTTCAACCGCCACGATGTCGCCGGCATGATGCGACTGATGAGCGCTGACTGTGTCTTCGAGAACACGGCCCCCGCGCCCGATGGCACAGTGTACGCGGGGAAGGAAGCAGTCGCCCAGTTTTGGCGCGACTTCTTCCAGGCATCGCCGCAGGCGCGCATCACCATCGAGGAGATTTTCGGCCTGGATTTTCGATGCGTCGTCCGCTGGCGCTACGACTGGGTGGATGCCGCGGGGGACCGGGGACATGTCCGCGGGGCCGACATTTTTCAGTTGAAGGATGGGTTGATCTGCCAGAAGCTATCCTACGTCAAAGGATGACATAATGTGCGGCGGCCGCGTCACCGCCCCGGCGGGAAGATGCTAAGCTCATCCCCGTCGCTCAACGGCGCGGCCAGGCCCCCGACATACTCCACATTGCGGCCGTTGAGCCGGATGTTCCAATCCCGCCGCGCCCGGTAGATGTGGTGCGTGGTCAGCCAGGGTGTGCCGCCGGAGTCCAGCCGGTAGGCGTCTTCCCAGGTCGCGTTGAAGACTTCGCCGCGCGTCTCCGGGTAGTAGTCAAAGAATTTGCGCAAGATCTGCTCGGCGCGGCCGTTCTCGCCGGCGCGCACCGTCAGTTTCTCGCGGCCCGCCAGATCACGCATCCGGCCGAAGAGGGTCACGGTGACGCCGATCGCCCCATCATCCAGCGCGCGCGCCACCCGATAGCCGGCGCTCATCACGTGGTTGTGCATCGTCAGTAGCTTGTTCCAGCCGGTCAGCGCGCGGGCGACCGTTGCGGCGTCGGTCATTTCCGCGGCCAGATAGCCGGCGAAGCTGGCCTGCGCCAGGCTGATGGCGCCCGTGACGTAGATTTCCGGGGTGTGGATGCGGCGCGGGCCGTGGCCGGCGTGATATTTGCCCGCCATGAACAGATAGCGCGCCAGGTCATCACTCAGATCCAGCCCGATGACGCGCGCCAGCCAAATGGTGAAGAAACGCCGGCGTTCGGCCAGATGCACGGGATCGGCCCCCTGCTCCCAACCCAGGATCGCGGCGGTTTCGGGGAAGCGCAGCAGGTAGTCATACGCGCCCGCCACGAACTCCGGGCCGCGCCGCATCAGGATTTCGACCGTCTGCGCCATCGCGTCCAGGTCGGCCTGTCCCAGATTGACGTAGCGGCGCAGATGCCGCCACTCCTCCTCCGGCGTCGTGCTCAACCCCCGCAGCTCGATCACCGCGGCCTGACTGCCGTTGTCGTCCATTATGTTACCTCCTTGCGTTCAAACACCCAGCCTCAGCAGATCACGATTTAGCTGCTCCCAGCCCTGACACCTGCCCCCTCATCCCCCCGCGCGCAGCACCTTCTTCTCGAACGCGGCCGCGGCCGCCAACACCGCCGGCCGCCCGGCGTCGGTCTCGCTGAACGCCACCTCGGTGACGCCCAGGCTGAGCGCGCCCCGCCGGAACGGCGCGCCGGCCCACACGTGCGCCCGCCAGCCCGCGCCTACGACCACGCCCGGCGTCTCCGCCACCCCGCCGACCTCCATCAGGTAGAGGCTGACCAGCCACGGCCCGATGCCGTTGAGGGTGTAGCGCAGGGTGAATTCTGATTGATCGTGAAGCTGGGGCGCGGGCGTGTCCATCAGCCGCCGCCCACAGGGGGGAAAAGGCTGATGTGGTCATCCTCCTGCACCGGCGTCTCCAGGCCTTGCAGATATTCTACCGACCGACCATTGAGGAGCACGGTCACAAATCCCGACCAATGCCCTTCGCTGTCCCACAGTTTGCCCCTCAGGGCCGGGAAATCCTCAGCCAGGCGGTCGAGCACGGCGCGGATATCGGCCGGGCCGGAGAGCGCCAGGTTTATCGCGCTCACGCCCAGCAGGTCGCGCAGGGTGGCATAGGTGCGGATGCGCATGGCGATGTGACCCCTCTCACAGTTCATTGGCGCATGTCACGATCCCCTGACCGCAATGCGCGCATTCGAGTTGCACGGTCGTGTGCTGGATGCCGAACCGCTCGGCGAGCAACGCGCGAATCCGGCCCTGGATGTCGTGCGCGCCGGTGAACGATGCGTCGGTCAGCACCACGTGCGCGCTGAGCGCCACATAGCCGGGACTGACCGTCCAGATGTGCAGGTCGTGCACATCGCTGACGCCGGGCACCGTGCGCAGCGCCGGCCGCACCTGGGCCGTCGTCACGCCATCCGGCGCGCCCTCCACCAGGATGTGGAGCGCTTCGCGCAGCACCCGACCCGAACCGGCCAGGATGATGACGCCGATCAGCACACTGACCAGCGGATCTACCCACAGCCAGCCGGTGAGCAGGATCACGACGCCGGCCACGATCACCCCGACCGACGAAAGCGCATCCCCCAACACGTGCAGGAACGCGCTGCGCACGTTCAGGTCGCCGTGATCGTGATCGCTGAGCGCCAACGCCACGAGCAGGTTGACGACCAGGCCGATGGCCGCCACGATCAGCATCGGCCCGGCCAGGATCGGCGCCGGCGTCTGGAAGCGGTGCCACGCCTCCCGGAAGATGCCGAACGCCACGACCAGCAGGGTCGCGCCGTTGGTCAAGGCGGCGATGACCTGCCAGCGATGGTAGCCATAGGTGTGACGATCGTCGGCCGGCCGCGCCGCGATCCGCAAGGCGGCGTAGCTCATCGCCAACGCCAGGATGTCGAGGAAGATGTGCGCCGCATCGGAAAGCAGCGCCAGGCTGCCGGTCCAGAGGCCGCCCAAGACCTCTGCGATAAGGATCGTGCCTGTCAGGGCGAGGGACAGGATGAAACGGCGTTCGATCAGTCGCGTATCACGCGGCATGTGTCTGCTCCAACGAGTGTGTAAACGGTTCTGTAACCCAGCCGGCATAATAATGCGAGAGAGTGGGCCGAATGTCAAATTTGGTGCGTAAGTTGTATGCGTAGCGGCCCGGCCTTCACCGCATCTTCACCTCTCGCGCATCTTTCCCGCGCAACTTCCTGCTATGCTTGGGGCAGATAAGCCCAGTAGAGGCATGGCCTCGCGTCTGCCCCCATCAATCACCGCAGAGCGCGCAGAGGAAGCGAAAACCTCTACGCGCTCCGCAGTGCTTGGGATCGGAAAAGGCGTCCCGTCCCGCTCTGGCCGACTCCGAGTGCGAAGCCTCCTTGTGGAACCGCGCTAGTATGGATCAAACTTGACACAAAAAGCCGCTTGACAATCGCGGCCGTCCGCTGTATGATGAGCGCAGGTACATTCCGGTTCGCTCAGGAGGGACTGCACAATGGCGACCACTTCATCGCGACGGCTCGGCTTCGTCATCCTGGCGGCCGTCCTGCTCACGAGTCTATTCACCTGGCGGCTGCAAGCCAGCGGCCTGATGGCGGCGATGTTCGACTCCTCTTCGTCGCCCATTTCCCCCATCGTTACGCCCACGCCGACTGACTCGCGCACCCCGGTTCCGATCCCCAGCCGGACGCCGACCCCGACTCGGACGCAGACGCGCGTGCCCCCGCCGATCGTGATCTGTATCACGCCCGATCACGGCAGCGACGCCGCGGCCACCCGCGTGGCGATCCGCGGGGCCTATTTCCAGGCCGGCGCAACCGTCGCCATCGGCGCGCGGCCGCTGGCAGATGTCCGCTGGGTGAATCACACCGAGCTTGCGGGCGCTGTGCCGGCCGGACTGACGCCCGGCGCGTACACGATCCACGTCTGCAACCCCGACGCACAGTGCGGCCAGTTGGCGGATGCGTTCACCGTCACCGGGGAGGCGCCCATCCTGACCGCGATCGTCCCGGCCGTGGGCCGCAACGACGCCGCGAACGAAGTCGCGGTCTTCGGCTACAACCTGCGGCCCGGCGTCACCCTCACAGTGGGCAGCACCCCCCTGACTGGCTTCTCCTGGATTTCCGATGGCGAGGTGCGCGGCATCGTGCCGCCGGGCCTACCGGCCGGCGTCTACGATGTGTCGGCCCGCAATCCCGGCGTCCCCGGCGCCGGCGTGCTGCCCCGCGGCTACACCGTCCTCGACCCGACCGCCGACGATTTCTTCGTGGCCGAGGCGGATATCTGGACCGATCCGACCACGCTGCGCCAGGGCGAAACGACGACCGTCCTGCTGGGCGCCAACATCCACCGCCAGGGCGGCGACACGGCCAGGACGGTTCAGGTGAGCTTCTTCCGCGGCGATCCGGGGGCCGGCGGCGTGCTGCTCGGCGCGGCGACTACCGTGCCGATGCCGCCCGCGATCGGCGCGGTCGAGCCGGTCTTCATCACGTGGAACCCCGGCGACCTGGTCGGCGCGGTCTCGATCTACGTGGTGGTGGATCCCGACGGCTTGATCCCGGAGACCAGTGAGGCCAACAACCTGGCCCGCCGCGATCTGGTCATCTTCCCGCCGGCCCGCGATGTCACGCCGCCGACCATCGTCGCGTTCAGCGCGAACGAAGGCAGCCAAAGCACGACCGATCCGGCGGTGCGGCTGGCGCTCCGGGCGACCGATGACCTGTCGGGGATCTATTCGATGTATCTGGCCGAGCGGGTCTTCAACGCGACGGCCAACATGTGGCTGGTCGTGCAGCAGACCGGCTGGCTCCCCTTCCAGGGCGCATATGAGTTGACGTTGACCGGGCCGGGCGGCGCGCGCTACCTCGAGGTCTGGGTGGCGGACGCCGCGGGGAACGTGACGCCCCTGCCGGCGCGGGCGCGCATCAACTACCTGCCGCCGAGCGATACCGTGCTGCAAGGCCAGGTGCGCCTCTTCCGCTTCACCGTCGCGGCCGGCGAGCGGCTGGCCGCCACGCTGACGACCCTCAACGCGGAGGGAGACGCCGACCTGTATGTCTGGGGGCCGTATCATCCGGGAGGGCGCGAGCTGTGGCTGAGCGACCAGGCCGGCGCGACCGTGGATGCGGTGAGCTTCGTGGCGACCGAAACCGGGGAGTACGACATCGAGGTGCGCGGCTGGAATCCGCGCTCGGAGTATCGGCTGGCCGTCGGGGTGGGCGGCGCGGCCGCAGGGACCCAGTCCACCGCAGCCGGCGCATCGGCCGCGGGCAAGCCGATCCCGGCGCGGCCCGCCGACGCCTCAACCGCCGCGCCGGCCGCGCGGGGTGGGGTGCCTGCCGCGCCCGTGGCGCCGCCCTCGAAGGTGCATCTGCCGGTGGTCATGCGGAACCATCAGCCGCCCACACCGCGGCCGACATACCGGATCCATCTGCCGGTGGTGTTGCGCGATTATACGGCGCCGCGAGCGCCAACGTATAAGATTCGCCTTCCGATCATCATGCGATCAGGGGGTAGGTGATCCCATGACTGAGCTAGACCTGCGCAAGCAATGGAAGCATCTGTACGCGCCGTCCGCCAAGAAGATCGAGCTGGTGGACGTGCCGGAGTTCAAGTTCGTGATGATTGACGGCCGGATCGAGCCGGGGGAGGCGCCGGATACGTCGTCGGGGTTCGGAGAGGCGATGGCCGCGCTCTACGGTGCGGCGTATACCCTCAAGTTCATGTCGAAACTCCGCAAAGAAGCTCCGATTGACTATCCGGTGATGGCGCTGGAGGGTCTGTGGTGGGTGGAAGACGGCCAGTTCGACATCACCATCAAGGACAACTGGGTCTACACCCTGATGATCATGCAGCCCGACCACATCACTCCGGCCATGTTCGCCGAGGCGGTGGCGCAAGCGGCCAAGAAGCGGCCGAATCCCGCGTTCGCACGCTTGCGGCTGGAGTCGTTCTGCGAGGGCCTCTGCGTCCAGACCATGCACATCGGCCCCTATGCCGCCGAACCGGCCACGATCGAGCGGATGAATCAATGGGCCGCCGAGAACGGCTACCGCCTGGCCGGCAAGCACCATGAGATCTACCTGGGCGATCCGCGGCGCGCCGACCCGGAGAAGCTGAAGACGGTGTTGCGGCATGGGGTGGTACGGTAGGAATTCACTGACTTCCCGACCCTACGAAACTGAACGCGATTTGCAGGCGATGTATGAGCTGCTGATGGCGGCGCGGGCGGCGGCCGATGACTGGCGCTATGCGCATGTCGGCGAGTTGGCGTTCACGTTCTTTATGGTGGCCTGCCACCTGACTCCGCAGGAGCACATCCGTCTCTGGCACGCGGCCGGGGGCCGGCTGGTCGGCTATGCGATCCTGGGCGAAGACCCATCCTTCGACTGGCAGGTGGCGCCGGAATACGAATGGCTCGGCATCGAAGCCGGGGTGCTGGCCTGGGCGGAGACGCGCCTGATCGAGTTACGTTCGCACGACCCGCAGCGTTGGGGCGGCGCGCTCGTTTCTGGCGCCCGGCAGGACAACGCGGCGCGGATCGCGTTCCTGGAGCAGCACGGGTTCCGGCAAGGCGGCCCCTTCTCCGAGGTCAACATGCTGCGCTCGCTGGCCGACCCGATCCCCGAACCGGTCGCGCCGCCCGGCTGGCAGGTGCGCGCCGTCGCGGCCGAGGGGGATATCGCCGGCCGCGCGGCGGCTCAGCGCGCGGTGTGGCAGCCGTGGAGCGTCGGGAAGGTCAGCGATGACGACTACATCTACTTGATGCGGCTACCCGGCTACCGGCGTGAGCTGGATGTGGTCGCGGTCGCGCCGGATGGGGTGATCGCCGCGTATGTCAACGGCTGGCTCGATCCCGTCAACCGGATCGGCGACTTCGGCCCGGTCGGCGCGCTGCCGGTCTACCGCCGGCAAGGGTTGACGCGCGCCGTACTGCTCGAAGGGCTGCGCCGGATGCGGGCGGCCGGGATGGAGCGGGTCTGTGTCTCGACCGGCGTATCGAACACGGCCGCGCAACGGCTCTATGAATCGGTCGGCTTTAGGATCGTGAACAAGTACCTGGCATACGTGAGGGGCGAGGCGCAGCAGCCACCAAATTGCTCTAAATTCACCCGCGCGCATGGGGGTGAATTGTGATAGAATAGCCACAGACCTGCAGTGTTTCTCGTGTGAGTTGCGCGATCAGGTCTTTTGGGCACAAAGGAGGCTACGATGGATATCCAGAAACGGCAGCGAATGGCGGCGACGCCGGCGGAGATCGCATTCATCACCGAGGCTCTGGGGCCTGAGCTGGCCCGGGGGGTGCGGGGGTATGCCTGGTGCAGCACCGATCCCTCATTCAAGGCGACCCGGCAGAGTGATCGCTACCAGGTGACAGTGTATCTCTGGCAGCTCGAAGAGTTTGCGGACGACGCCTTTGACTACGACGTGCGGCTGCCGACCGGTTGGTCGGTGGATGACATGGAGCCGGCCGATCAGGTCAAGGTCGTCGTTCACGAGGCGCCTTACGACGACAAGCTCACTGTCCGGGTCTATAAACGGCTGCCCGCGGGCCACCTGATCCGGGTCGGTCCGGCCGAAGACTCGAACGGCAAGACGGACGAGCATATGACGATCTTGCGTCCCGACCGCCGCGGCGACACCTACAAGCTGCCGATCCCGCTTCGCTAAACGTAACCGTTCACGGCATCCCGAAGCAGGACGCAGACCAGCGCTTCTTCACGTTCACATCCGCATTGCGCCGCATTGCGTGCGGCGTAATGCGGATGTCGCCAGGCGAACCCCACCGGCGCGAATGATGGTTTGACTCAGAATCGCTACCCCTTTTCGACTGCTCAGGCCAGATTGTCCTCGATGTACTCCCATCGGATCTTGTATCCCATGCCAGGCGCCTGCGGCACGCGCACATCGCCGTCCGCATCGAGTGGGTCGCAGATTTCTGCCAGATAGGGCGGCGGCGTCTCGTAGTCCACGCCCGGCGCCAGCAGCCCCCGCTCGTAGTATTCGCAGGTGTCTTCGCTCGTCGCGGCCAGGATTTGCAGGTTGCCGAAGCCGCTCATGTGAATCTCGCATTTGACGCCATACGCCTCGCACACCGAGACCAGCTTCTTGACGCCCGTGATGCCCCCGCGTAGCACGTCAATGCGGCTCATGTCGGAGGCGGCGCGGCGGATCCAGTCGGCGCGGGTGTAGAGGCTGCCGGCCGCGATCTCCGGGGAGAGGATCGGGATCGCCAGCTCGCGGCACAGTTTTTCGTACGCGGCGACGCGGTACTCGTTCATCGGATGCTCGTACCAGTAGAAGCCCAGCCGCTCCAGCTCGCGGCCCACCCGCAGCGCCTCTTCGTATGTCCGGTAGGTGCCCCACGGGTCGAACGAGAGCACCATCTCCGGCCCCACTGCGGCGCGCACCGCCCGGCACGCCTCGATGTCCTGCTCGACGTGCGACGGCCGGCCGGGATCGGGTTTGCCGGTCAGGGGATCCCAGAAATAGTAGGGGTGGATCTTGTAGTGCCGGTAGCCCTGCGTCTTGCACGCCAGCGCGTGCGCCGCATAGACCTCGGGCGGCCCCATGTTCGGGAAGGTGCTGGCATAGGCCTTCACCCGGTCGCGACAGCCGCCCAGCAACTTGTGCACTGGCGCGCCGAACAGCCGGCCCTGCAAATCCCACAGCGCCAGATCCACCACGCTGATCAGGTTCTCCGGCAGGTTGGCGACCCACATCCAGTGCCAGAACCGCTCCCGGTCGAACGGATCTTGCCCGACGAGCAGCTCCCGGAAGCGGCCGCGCAACGCCGCGATCTCGTCGGGGTGGAGGCCGTCCTGGTCGCCATGGCCGTGCCCGCCCAGATAGTAGCCCTCCGCGCCCGTGTCGGTCACGATCTTGGTGAGCGTCTGGATCACGGTGGTTTCGGGCAGGAATTCGCCGTTGCGGTAGGGCCGCCGCGGCACACGGAAGGGTATGACCTGAAGATCGGTGATTTTCATGCCGCCCTCGATTCGCTGTATAACTCTTCGATCACCTGCTCAAGCTCGCGCAGCGTCACCGCGTCCAGCGGCGCGACCGGCCCGCGCACATGGGCCGTGCGGATGACGCCCCGTCGCCGCAGGATCTCCTTGTGCACGAGGTAGAAGGCGGCCGGCGCCTGGGTGGCGAGCCTATTCACCGGCAGGATCGAGCGATACATGATCTGCTGCGCGGCGCGTTCGTCGCCACGCTGATAGGCGTCCCACACGGCCACAAACGCCTCCGGCTGGCTGCAGCCCGGCATCGTGCCGATCGCGCCCCGGCGCAGCTCCTCGACAAAGAAGCTGCCCCCCGCGCCGCCGAACACGCCGAGCCGGTCGCCGCACGCCGCGACCGCCTGACCCACCTGGTAGGGCGGCGGCAGGGTCTCGACCTTGATGTAGCGCACGTTCGGGCAGCTACCGGCGATCCGTCGCGCCAGCCCGCCCGATACCGGGGCTTCGGCCGTGTCCTGGATGAAGATCGGGATGCACACGGCGTCGGAGATGGCCTGGAAGTACGCGACGACCTGATCCGGCCCGGCAGGCAGGAAGTTGGGCGGTCGCACCATCAACGCGTCTGCGCCGTCGGCCTCCGCCATCCGGCTGTAGAGCACGGCCAGCTCCGCCACCGGCCCGCCGGTGTTGATGACCACCGAGACCCGGCGGCCTACCTGGCCGACAACCGTCCGCGTCACCAGTTGGCGCTCGGCTTCGGAGAGCGCGACGATCTCGCTGCCGAGCGCCACGCCCAGGCCATGCACGCCGGCAGCCAGGTTGAATTCGACCAGGTTTCGCAGGCTATCCACATCTACCCGGTTCTGTTGATCGTAGGGTGTGACGAGGATCGTGTACACCCCGCGCATCTGTTGTTCGGCCACGGTCGCTCCTATGCCGATCCCACGCGTAGCGCAAGATGCCATCTTGCGCTACGGCTCAAACCGCTGTCGTTCGCGCAGAGGTCATCTGCCTGTTCCTTCGCAAACACGATCCGCTCGGCCTCGACATCCGCCGCCATCGCATCCCCACGCGGGAACTTCCCTATTGCGCCACGACGCGAGTCAGCCGGGCTGAGCGGTGTACCCCAGCCGCGCCACCGCGGCCAGGATCTGCGCCTCGGTGACGCGCTTCTCATCGAATGCCACCGTCATCTGCCCCTTGCGATAGCTCGCCTCGATGCTCACGATCCCCGGCCAGTGATCTTCCAGGCCCTCGATCCGCATCGCGCAGTTGGCGCAATACATATCGCTGACGCGATAAGTCTTTTTGATCATCACGCGGCCTCACCCATCAAAAAGGATTTGCCCGGTGTACATGCCCATCGAGCAGGTGAAGCGCATCACCGTGCCGGGCTTCTGGGGCGGGATTTCGACCGTGATTCGGCCGGTTTCGGGCAGCAGTTGGTAGTATTTGAGCGCCGGGATGACGAAATCACGCGCACAGGAATAGGTTTTGTTCGTCACCAGGGCCAGCGAAACGGGGCGATTGGCCGGCGCGCGCAGCACCCTGGGGACGTAGCCGTTGTTCAGGACGTTCAATTGCAGTACCGCCACGGCATTGTCTGGCCCCGCCACGGCCGGCGCGATGGGCGCCGGCGTGGCGGCGCCCTTCTGCGTGGCAGTCGCGGCGACAGGAGCGGAGGGGGCCTTCTGCGCGCCGGTCGCGACGGCTGCGGTCGGGGGCGGCGCCGTGGGGGGGACGGCTGTGGGCACGGGGGCGGGCGTGGGCGTCTCGGGTGTCTCGGTCGCGGGCTGCAGGTTGGCCGTCAGGCTGGCGAAGGAAAGCGGCGATCCCAGCACGTTCAGCCCGCTCTCAATCGTGACCAGGCCCAGGATCAGCACGACGACCGCGACGAAGCGCAGGAAGTACTTTTCGAGCCGCGCGCCCAGTTCGGTGGCGAGATAGGCCACCAGGAAGAAGACCGGGCTGGCGCCGAGCGTGAACGCAGCCATCAGCGCCGCGCCGGCGACCGCGCTGCCCGCGCCGAGCGCCGCGGCCATCATCGCCTGCGTCACCCCGCAGGGGATCAGCACCGTCAGCGCGCCCAGGAAGAGCGGCGTCGAAAAGTCGGTCTTGCCCCTCGCCGTGCGCCGGATGGCGCGTGTGATGAAGCGCGGCGGCTCGATGACGAAGTAGCGGAAGATCGGGTGGACATTCAACATGCGCAGCCCGTTGCCCACCATGACAACGCCGATAAAGATCATCAGGCCGGCGCGCGTGATGGGGTCCGGCGTCAGGAATGCGCCGACCAGACCGAGCAGCGCGCCGAGCAGCGTATAGGCGGCCAGTTTGGCGGCCAGAAAGAGGGCGATCGGCAGCGCGATATTGGGCCGCAGCGGCCCGGCGCGTGCGACCAGCAAGTCCTGCTCGATCTGGCGGGCCAACGAGCCGGCCAACAAGCCGCCCTGCACCGCCAGGCAGCTCAGCCCGCCGGTGGTCAGGCCGGTGATGAAGGCGAGGATAAGCTGTTCCATGAGTTAGCGTTTGCCCCCGTCCCACACCACGAACGGCATGTTGACGACCACGCCCGGCTGGGTGATGGTCACTTCGCCCGCTTTTTGAGCCGCCAACACCTCGGCTGCCGATTTCAGCTCGCGCGCCTTGGCTGCGTCGGCCCATTTCACCAGATGGATGCTGCGCAGCGGCGTGTAGCCGGCGGTCCCTGGCGGGTTGGGGAAGACGTCACCCTGGAAGCCGAGCGGCCCCTTGCCGGCCACGCCGTTCTCGAAAACATAGACCGGGGCCAGGCTGTCGGCGGGCGCCTTCGCGAGGGAGGGGACGTGGAACACGGGCGACTTCATCATGTTGGTCAGCTTCTCGGCGATGCCGGGGTCGGAGGCTTCGGTGTGCACGAAGTAGATCTCTTTGCCCTCGGCCCACGCCTTGCCCGCGGGTAGCGCCGCGGTGGGGATCTGCGCGGTCTGCGGCGCGCACGCCGACAGGATCGTCATGGCGGCCAGGGCCGCGATCAGGATGCGGATGGGTCGGTTGATTTTCATTTTGTTCCTTATAGATTTTGACGACTGTTTAGCCGTAGCGGAGCGGCCCTCGCGCCAGGTCGCATCCTTCGACTACGCAGCGAACCCCCGCTGCTCCGCTCAGGATGCTTACGTTGCAAGAGGGCTGAATGGTTACAAATTCTGTCTGCGTCATCTGCGTCGTCCGCGTTCACGTCATTTTCCGCCCGCGCAGGCGCAGGCTGTTGCTGACGACGAACACGCTGCTGAAGGCCATGGCGGCGGCGGCCAACATCGGATTCAAGTACCCCAACGCGGCGGCCGGGATCAGGATGACGTTGTAGAAGAAGGCCCAGAACAGGTTCTGCTTAATGGTGCGCAGCGTGCCGCGCGAGAGCGCGATGGCGCGCGCCACCCCGCGCAGGTCGCCGCTGATCAGCGTGATCGGCGCCGCGGCCATCGCCACGTCCGTCCCGGTGCCGATCGCCAGCCCCACATCCGCCTGCGCCAGCGCCGGCGCGTCATTCACCCCATCGCCGACCATCGCGACGACGGATTTGCGATTTGCGATTTGCGATTTGCTATCTGCATTTTGCAACGCCTTGACATGGTCAGCCTTCTCCCCCGGCAACACCTCGGCCAGCACGTCGTCCACGCCCACCTGATGGGCGATCGCTGCGGCGGTGCGCCGGTTGTCGCCGGTGAGCATGACCACGCGCAGCCCCATCCGGCGTAGATCGGTGATGGCTTCGGCCGAGCCGTCCTTGATCGTATCGGCCACGGCGATCACGCCCCGCACCGCGCCCTCCACCGCGACGAGCATGGCGGTCTTGGCCTCGCCTTGCAGGCGCTCGACCGCGACCTCCAGGCCGTTCAGGGGGAAGCCGCGGACCGCCATCATGCGCAGGTTGCCCACCGCCACGCGGCGGCCGTCCACCTCAGCCGCGACGCCGTGCCCCGCTTCGGCTTCGAAGCCGGCCGGGTCGGCCAGGGGCAGACCGCGACGGGTGGCCTCGGCCCAGATCGCCTCGCCCAGGGGGTGTTCGCTGCCCTGCTCCACCGAGGCGGCCAGGCGCAGCAGCTCTTCTTGAGGCATCTCGTCATCGGTCACGATGTCGGTCACCGCGGGCTGGCCGCGGGTGATCGTGCCCGTCTTGTCCAGCACCACCACGTTGACCTTGCCGGCGCGCTCCAGCGCCTCGGAGCTGCGGAAGAGGACGCCCATCTCCGCGCCCTTGCCCGTGCCCACCATCACCGCGGTCGGCGTCGCCAGCCCCATGGCGCACGGGCAGGCGATCACCAGCACGGCGACCATGTTGACCAGGCCGCGCGTGAACGCGCTGATATCGGCGTTGATCGGCAGCGGCGGGCCGAAGAAGTACCAGCCCGCAAAGGTCAGCGTCGCCAGGAGGATCACCGCCGGCACGAAGACCGCGGAGACCTGGTCGGCCAGCTTCTGGATCGGCGCCCGGCTGGCCTGCGCCTCTTCCACCAGGCGGATGATCTGCGCCAGGGCGGTCTCGCGGCCGACCTTGGTCGCCTCGAACTTCAGCAGGCCCAGTTTGTTCAGCGTCGCGCCGATGACCGGATCGCCCGGCCCCTTCTCCACCGGTAGCGACTCGCCGGTGAGCATGGACTCGTCCACCGCCGAGCGCCCTTCGACCACCACGCCATCCACCGCGATCTTCTCGCCGGGGCGCGCCAGCACCAGGTCGCCCACCCGCACATCATCCACGGCGACTTCCAGCTCGGCGCCGTCGCGTATCACGCGGGCGGTCTTGGCGCGCAGCCCCATCAGCTTCTTGATCGCCTCGCTGGTGCGGCCCTTGGCGCGCGCTTCCAGGAACTTACCCAGCTTGATCAACGTGATGATGACCGCGGCGGTCTCGAAGTAGACGTGCCCCGGCAGCCAGCCGAAGGCGACCGGCAGGCTGTAGAAGAACGCCGCCGACGAGCCCATGGCGATCAGCACGTCCATGTTGGCCGACCGGTTGCGCAGCGCCTTCAGCGCGCCGACGTAGTACTGCCAGCCGACGTAGAACTGCACCGGCAGCGCCAGCGCCAGCAGTAGCCAGTTGAACCACGGTTGCGTCTCTTTCATGCCGGGCATGGCCTGCACGGGCGAATAGAAGAAGGCCGGGAGCAAGCCGAAGTCGCGCCCCATCGAGAGAAGGAAGAGCGGGATAGTGAAGATGATGCCCACGATCAGCAGGCGGCGCTGCGCCTTGATCTCGTGCTGGCGGGCCGCGGCTTCGGCATCCTCGGCGTCGCCGCCCAGCTCCAACGCCTCGAAGCCGGCCGTGGCCACCGCCCGGCGGATCTCGGCCTGGCTGACGACCGTCGGCACGTATTTGACGCGCGCCTTCTCGGTGGTATACGTCACCGTGGCGTCGAGTACCCCCTCCAGCTTGCGCAGCGCGGCTTCCAGCCGCCGCGCATCATTGTCGTCGGCCAGCCGCTTGATCACCAGGTCGGCCTCACCCGTGGCGATGCCGTAGCCGATGTACTCCACGCGGGCGATCAGGTCGGCCAGGCCGAGCTTGCCGGGGTCGAACTCGACGCTGGCGCGCTCCGATGCCAGGTTGACGACGGTGGTTTGCACGCCCTCGAGCTTCTTCAGGTTGCGCTCCACCGCGGCGACGCAGTTGGCGCAGGTCATGCCGGTGATCGGCAGGGTGAGTTGTCGGGTGTCAGACATGCATTTGCCTTCCCTGATGTGCAGGTTACAATGGGGGCATTATACTTACATCTCCAGGGCGATGCCAGCGCAGAATAGCCTATCGCGACCGCGCCATTTGGCGCGGTCGCGGCGCGAACATATCGGGGTGTAAAGACCGGAATGCCGGGGGCTGTGATGCACTTCACTTACGACGGATGAGTGTTGTCGGTTTGTCGTGTGTTGTCTTCATGTGCGGGACTCCCATGCGTGAATCACAAACGCTCTCCTGAGCTGACTGCCAGCAGCGGCGCCCCCAGGTCGCGGATGCGGGCCAGGACGCCGTGCAGCGCGGCCTGGTCGGCCAGTGGGCCGGCAAGGATCGTCTCGCCGTTCGCGGTGTGCGTCACGGTCAGGCCCGCGAACCACTCGGACCAGCGCGGGGCCAGGTGGCCTTTGATGCGAATGGTGTAGAATTCGTGATTCGGGCCGGTTTCTGTGTGGGTCATGGTTCACCTCTTCGATTATGCGGACGATTGCCGGGGCGCGACATTACCCCATGAAGCTGTGGTGCGGAACGACGCGGCGCGTTCGCGCGCGCTCGGTCCGGCGGCCGCACGACGGCCGCCGGCGCGGTGCGCCAGCAGCTCGCCCAACGCGCCCCGTGCGCGGTGCAGCCGGCTCTTGACCGCGCTGACGGTGACGCCGGTCGTCGCGGCGATCTCGACATATGAGAAATCGTACCAGTAGCGCATGATGACCGCGGCCCGGTCGGCGGCGGGCAGATGGGCGAGCAGCGCCTGGATGTCTGCGGCCTGCTCGCCCTGGAGCGCGCGTTGCTCCGGGCTGCTCGTCGGCGCGACGAGCGCCGGATGGCCGCTCAGCGCCTCGTCTGTGATGTCGCACCATGTCATGTGGCGGCGGCGCAATCGGTCAATGCAATAGTGGCAGGCGATGCTGAATAGCCAGGTCTTGAAGGGGCGGCCCGGATCGTAGCGATCGAGCTGGCGCCAGGCGCGCAGGAAAGCCTCCTGCGTGGCGTCTTCAGCATCGCCGGAGTCGCCCAACATGCGGTAACAGAGGTTATAGATCGCGGTCTGATACGCGGCGACCAGGCCGGCGAAGGCCGTCGCGTCCCCGCGCCGGGCGCCGTTGATCCAAGTGTTGTCGTCCATCGGTCCTCCTGGTGCGCCGAGAAAGCTGGTTGCACCATACACCGATAGTCTAGCCGTAAACCAGGAGGATGTCATGCCCCGAAAGGTGTATACGGGGTTTATTCTACCAATCTCTGCCGTTTTGCAGCCCCATCTGCTGCCAGTATGAAGTCACGGCGCGTGGGACAGAATCACGGTATATGGGTCTTCTCCTGCCTCTACCCCGCTGGAGCGCATGACGGGCAGCTTCTCCAAGGTCTCGGCATCATAGACTTGGACTTGCAATGCCAAACGCAGCGCGGTGAAATCGGCTTCCGCTGGCGACAATACGCCGGTATACTCAACGATGGTCGAGCCGGCAGGCCATGTTGTGGTTGGCAGAAGGCCATTGTACGGTTCAGTTTCGGTCAGGCTGAGCGTGCGTGGCGCGACGCCATCTCCCACGGCGACCAGGCGTAAGATGTATTTATACCGTCGCGATATCGGCGCGACCGGCTGCCAGTACAACGTCACCGGGATGGCGCCCTCCCCCATCACAGGTCGCCCCATTTCATAGCCGACCAGGCGCACCTGGCCGCCAAAGATGACATCCGTGGGTTGTTCGATCGCCTGCGGCCGCCGGTCGCGCACCGGTGATACGGGCAACATCAGGTAGAGATTCATGTTCGTGCGCGAGTTGGCGAAGGCCCGGTCATCGGCGCGAAACATCTGGGTGAGCAGGCTCGCGACTTCAGGATCGGGTGTGCCCGCATGGACCAGCCAGACGCGACGATGCCGCTGCGCCAACGCCGCCAATTCCTTCGCGAAATCTTCCCGGGGCAGGCCAAGCAACGGCCGCGCCGCGCTCGCCAACCGGCCTGCGACCGGCGACGGAGGCGTAGGGCAGTTGTACCACGCGCGCGCGCCGTAGAGGCGCAGCACGACCTGATCGAGGATGCCCTTAACCGCGGTTTGGGGCTTCGCAGGGGGCGCGGCTTTCGGAAACTCCTCCGGCAAGCCCCGCCAGGTCGAACCGTAACCGACCAGCTCGCCCCGCTCGATGGCGTCCAGCGGCAGATAGTAGCGATACAGGCGCGCCCACGGGATTGGCCTGAACAACACCAGATCTCCGGGCTGGACGCGTTCTGCCAGATAGTGTCCCAACCCCCGCATATCGCCGTTGTCATACCGGGGCAGCGTGAAGAAGTTCACGGTGCTGTAGGCTGCGCCAGCCACCACCACGGCCGCGACAAGCGCCCCGACCCATCGCTTGATCTCCCATACCCAAGCCAACCCGCCGCTGACCAGCAGCACGAAGAAACCACTGATCAGGCTCATGTGGCGCGCGGTCATGTAGGCGGGCCGGATGGCGTTGATGACGAGCAGGAGCGCCGGCGGCACGATCACCAGCGCGGGGAGCAGCCAACCGCGCGGCGCGGCAGAACGGCGGCGCGGCGCCAACCCATATAGAGCGCCCGCCACGGCCAACGCGCCATAAAGCACATCCAGCGGCCACACCTGCGCCAGGTCCACACTCAAGCCCAGGCTGAACGCGTTCACCAGGTCGGGGATCAGGATGCGCGGGGAGATATGCGTCCAATTCGCGCCCGCCCCCAGATCGCGCGCCAGAAGCCAGAGCGCGATGCTGCCCGGCACGAACGCCAGGGCCGCCAGTCCAGCCATAGCTAACAACGCCCAGCCACGACCCTTGCGCCCAAGCTCCTGTAGGAGGATCACAGTATGCGCCGGCAAGATCAGGGGCGCGAAATAATGTGAGGTCAGCAGCAGCGCCAGCGTCAGGCCATAGCCCGCCAGCCAGAGACGACGCCGACCGGCCGGGGTTGCATCCGCCCAACGCAGCAGCAGATAGGTGCTCAGCAGCGCGAGCAGCCCGACCTGCGCGTACATCCGCACTTCCTGGCCGAACCAGAGGTAGAACGGATTGATCGCCGCCAGGAGCGCCGCCCAGGCCGGGGTCGCCGCGGGCAGGCTGCGCAGCCGGCCACGCAGTAAGCGACGGGCGAAGACCCAGGCGACCGGGACCAGGAGGGTCGCCGCGATCGCCGACGGGAAGCGCAGCGCAAACTCGCTCTCCCCCGCGGCCCGCAGCACCAGGCCCAGGAACACGAAATACGCGAACGGATGCTGATCGGTCGTCTTGATCCACATGACCCCATCGGTCAGCGGCAAGCAACCGGCGAGCAGCTCGGGCCATGGGGATTCGGCGCGTTGGAGGCTAAAAGATTCATCCAGCCAAAGGCTCTTGGCGTCCAACTGCCACGTCAGGCGCGCAAAGGCCAGGAGGATCACAAGCAACAAAAGGAGTTTTGAGGATAGACGACGCATCAGACCCAGGCTGCCAGCACCGAAATTCTTGTCAACCAACGGACGAAATTATGCCCCAGCTTGTCTCATTTTGCAAATCCGGGCTAGAGCGCAGATGGGGGGCGGTCACCAGGATCATCAGACATCTGCGTCTTCTCTTCCAAAGCCGCCAACGTTCTTTGCGCCACATTGGTCCAGGTGAAGCGTTTGACGCGTTCCAGGCCGGCCCGGCGGAGACCTTCGGCCAACGTCAGGTCATTCGAGAGTCGCCCGATCGCCCCGGCCATCTCCCGACTGTCTTCAGGATTCACCAACAGGGCGGCCGCGCCGGCGACCTCGGGCAGGCTGGTCGTGTTGCTGCACACCACCGGCGCGCCGCACGCCATGCTCTCCAGGACCGGCAAGCCGAAGCCCTCGTACAGCGACGGGTAGACGAAGACGGTCGCCTGGCGATAGAAAGCCGGCAGATGGGCCTGCGGCACGAAGCCCGTCAGGATGACGCCCGCGTCGCGCGCCCGCGCCAGCAGCTCCGCGCTGCCCCAGCGGGGCAATCCGGTCCAAACCATAGATAGCGGCGAACCTTGCTGACGCAAGATCAGATACGCCTCCAGCAAGCGGCCGAGGTTCTTGCGCGGGTGGATGTTCCCGATCGCGAAGATGTAGGGCGTGCACACGCCATGCTGGGCCAGGATCTCCCGATCTGCGCCGGCCGGCGCAATGGGCGCGAACTGGCGGCCAACGCCGCATTGGACAACTGCGATTGGTTTTTGCACATGAGGATAGAAACGCCGCACTTCCTGGCGGGTGAATTCCGAATCCACCATGACGCATTCGGCTTGCCGGACCGCCATCCCCACCAAAATCCGCATGTAGAGCGCGATGGCGCGGGAGAAGTACTCCGGGTGCGCGAGGAACGACACGTCATGCACCAGCACCGCGCCCCGACAGGGCAACACGGGGGGCAAAAAATAGGTAGACAGATACCAATCCGGCTTCAGACGCCGCAAGGCAAGCATCTGCTGCCAGAGGAGGAACGGCAGGCGGCGATAGGGACCAACATTGATCGTCGGCCATGGGCTATCGGCGCCCCAGGGCCGCGCCGCGCCGGTTGTCACCGTGATCAGGCTTACCTGCGGACGGTTCTCGGCTTCTGCCCACCCTTCCAGCAGCCCCAATAGATGCGTCTCGTTGCCGCCGCGCTGCCGCCCGATCTCCGAGGCGTTGATCGCCAGGTGCATCGCGTGCTCCTCAGCCGCGCCCGGTCGCGACCAGTTGCTCGTAAAGATCGCGCACGCGCGGGTACTGGATATCCCAAGTATACATGCGATACACCTTTGCTTCCCCACGCGCGCCCATCTCGGCCCGCCGCGTTGCGTCGGCAAGCAGACGGCTGAGCGCGTCCGCCAGGGCCGGCGCGTCGCCGAACGGGACGAGCAAGCCGTCGCGACCGTCCTCGATCACGTCCATGACGCCCCACGTCCGCGCGCCGATGACCGGCTTGCGATAGAGCCAGGCCTCCAGATAGACGATCCCGAAGGAATCGGTGCGCGAGGGCATGGCGAACACATCGGCGGCCGCCAGCAGATCGCGCTTCTCCGTATCGTCCACCGCGCCCAGCACATGCAGCCGCGCCCGATCCGCTGCGGGCAGACCCGCCAGATAGGCGCGGAACGGCTGGGTGATAGCGCCGGCCAGAGCCAGGTCTACCGCCTGGCCGGCCTGCCACAGCCGGCGCACGGCTTCGACCAGATGGATGGTGCCTTTGTCGTAGCACATGGCAGACAACGATGCGATCAGCGGCCCCTGGATCGCATGGCGCTGCCGAAAACGCGCGGGGTCGCCGCCCAGCACCTGCGCCGGCGTGACGCCCGGCCCGCCCACGATCAGACGCTCGGCGAAGATGCCCCGCGCCTGATAGAAGGTCTGCTCGGCCGGCGTCTGCATGACCGCCGCGCGGCTGGCGCGCAGCAGCGCCACCTGATGGCGCATCGTGTAGAAGCGGCTGAGCGCATCCTCGCCTGGCCGGGGGCCGGCGCCCAGGTGGGTCAGCGGGTAGGTGATGAACGGGATGCCCCGCCGCTTCGCAAAGTGCAGCCCCGCCTCCAGCAGCGGCTCGAAGCAGATGCCCATGCCGGCCACCAGATCGAACACCTCGTCGGTGTTCGCCAGCCAACGCCAGAGGTCAGGGACATACGGCGTGAGGCGCGCCAGGCCGGCCAGCAGCCCCACGGGGGCCACGCGCGCCAGCGACAACGCCCAGAGCAGCCGCCGCACCGCCGGATAAGACAATCCGGCCACGGGGAGCTGGCGCACCCCGAACCGCCGCACCTGCACCCCCTCATGCTCGGCGGCCGGCTCGGCGATCCGCCGGCAGCGGGAGTTCCAGAAGAACTCGACATCCAGCGCGTCGGTCGCGGCGACCGTCACCTGATGGCCCGCCGCCGCCAGCCGGCCGGAGATCTCACCGAAGTGGATCTCCGCGCCGCCGACGGCGGGCCAGTAGCGGGGGGAGAGGTGGAGGATGCGCATCTACAACGCCGCAGCCGGATGCCGGTCTACCGATAGCGTCCGGTGTTCTGCGGATTTTGGCGGAACATCGGCCAGCTCAAAGCGCCGAAACCGGCATCGGTAGCAGTGAAGCGCCACAAATAGCCGTGTGACTGATCCGTATCCAACGTACCGCCGACCCAAACTTCTACACGGCCATCCCGGTCACTATCCACAACCGCCGGGGCAGCCCACACGTTGGCGGCAGTGCCCGTCGGGAAATTGAAGAGAGCGCCATCCAACCAATAGATATAGACTGACTTCAATGTCGAGACCAGGACTTCCGGATATTCATCGCCATCTATATCCACCGCGACCGGCGAGCCGCGGATCGGCCCGTCCAGAGAAGTGCTTTCGTTCAGCCAGATCAGCGGCTTCACCGGCCAGCCCGGCAACACCTGGCCGTTGGCGCGAAACGCATAAACCAGGCCCGCGCCGGGGATCGCGTCGTTCGCCGAATCTGGATGGCTGGCAGCGGCAATTATCTCTAAGTCGCCATCCCGGTTGAGATCAACCAGGATCGGGGAATTCGAGACCGGATACTGCATTGGTTGTGGCCAGCCGAACAGCGCGGGAAGCTTCGCCGGGTCATCCAGGCTCAGCCCGCCATCGAAAACCCGCGAGGTATCGAAGGCATACAAATAGGGGGGTGTCACACCCTTTAACTTCCACCAAAGCCAAGATGTGCCCACGACAATTTCCGATCGGCCGTCATGGTTCAGGTCTCCCACTACGGGCGAGGACCAGACCGCTTCGGGCAGACCGCGGCGCACCAACGGCCGACCGGCCTGGTCGAAGATGAACAGCCGGCCGCCAACGCCCGCGCCGCAGAAATTCGGATTATCGGGCGTGCAAGTCGCGCCGACGATGACTTCGTTGCTGCCATCGTTGTTCAAATCCACACAAGCGGCGGTTGAGCGAATCGCATAGGCATTGTCGTAATCCCACAAGATGTTGCCTGAACCATCCACCGCGCGTATGTGCCCATCGAGTCCGCCGAAGATGATATCTAGCTTGCCATCTCTGTTGAGATCGCACAGGGTTGGCGAGGCGACAATCGGATCTGGCACGGTGTTGCCATCGAGATCACGGGCGCGGTATTCCCACAGGAAAGCCCCGTCTCGTTCGTAGGCGATGACGCGGCCGGGGCGCGGCGGGTCATCACCCTCATAGCCGACCGTGATCACGACTTCTGGCTGCCCATCTCCGTCAATATCTCCAACAGCAGGCGCAGTTACGACAGAGCCTTGCGTGTCTCGTTCCCAGAGGAGGGTTCCATTGGCTTGAAAGATAGCTAAGAAGGTCGGACCGTTGGATGTACACCCCCCGGTGAGGGGATTGCATTGCTGCGTGGTGGTCCCGGCCAGGATTTCCGGCCGGCCGTCGCCATTCAGATCGGCATAGGTCAGTGGCGAATCAATCACTTGCCCGCCGCTAAGCTGAAATGCGCTGCGGTTCCAATTGACCGGCGTCGGCCGAGGCGGCGAGATTCCCGGCGCCTGAATCAGGGGCAGAAACACCGCCTCGCGATCTCGCACGATGAGCGTGAGTGTGATCGTCGTCAGGACGGGTATTGGGACAGGGGCCGAAAGCACCTGGCTGCTGATGATGACGCTGCCTATGTCATGGACGCCGGGCGGAAACCACGATGCATCCAGTGCTACATCTATGTTGACCTGGGATTGCTCTCGCAGCGTGCCGGCCATCGGATTGACCGTGGCTATGGCAGGCCCAATCGCCTCCCAGCTCAAAGGCATCATGCCAATGTTCATCAGTTGGAATTGGCCGCTTGTCAAGGGGTCGCCTCCGTCAACATGGTGAAGTAACAAATCAGCAACTGAAGTGACAACTTCGGGTACAAGAGGATAGACACCGGTGTGCCGTAAATTCTGGCGGACCATGGGCCAGGGACGCATACCGTTCTTATGCCCCGTCCACACCCACAGATCTCCTCTGTTGGAGCCGCCATCCTCATTCCAGTGACCTATCGCCGCGATTTCCACTTGACCATCACCATCAAGATCATCCACCAACGGGGTGGCCGTGAAGGCGCCACTCTGACTGCTGAGCCGACTGTAGACCAAGGTGGTTTGTCCTCCACCGACCGTCGTGTCGGGCCAACAAGCCTGGTTTTCATTGATGCGAGTATAGGGCACATACGTACCTGTATTGTCGTCCCAGGTCATTATACCCACTTCCCGGGCATGGGGATAGATGATCTCTGGATGCTCATCACCCACGATATCAGCGATCAGCGGCGAGGTGTTGATTGGAAACGCCTGTCCCGTGCTGTCGCAGATGTGGATCGGGAAGCCCGGCAACAGGCTGCCATCTACGCCGCTCCACGCATAGAGATAGCTGCCATCCGTCTCGCCCTTGCCGACAGTCCACCGGCCACCCACATTATCATACTTGCTGATCGCCACGATGTCGGGCAAACCATCAAGGTTCACATCGCCGAGCGCAGGCGAGGAACGCATAGGGCCGTTGGTGGGCAACACCCATTTTGTCCTGAGACGCTGTTTCGGATCGGTCTGAGTGCGATCATAGTTCATTACGGTAATGTAACGTCCGCTATGATGGGGGCCACTATGTCCGTCGCCTTCGAAATAGTGATCGCCGGTGCCACTCACAATCTCCAATTGTCCGTCACCATCAAGGTCTGCGATGGCAGGAGATGAATAGATCGCTTGATCAAACGTTTTTTGAGCCATGATGCTGCCATTGCCCCCGATGACCCACAATACACCGCCGTCGGGCATTTGATACCAGTTAGGGGCTGCGCTATCACCGCCGATGATGATGTCCAAACGACCGTCACCGTCCAGGTCTGCCAGCGCAGGTGATGACCAAACCGTATCATGGGACAGGAAGCCATGATAGCCGCATTGCCCCGTCAATGCGGGGTGGATGCTATAATCGAATGGGGTGATCCCCCAGGCAGGAGAGCCATCCTGTCGCAACAGGTAGACGCAGTTATCCCATGCGCCGACAACGATCTCTGGGCCGGGGCTTTCCAGCAAGATATCGCCACTGGCCGGGGTGCTCCAAACGCCATCCAGGACACCGTTGTCGGGCGCTGCCCACTCACCCTTGTCGGCGGTGTTGAAAACCCACAGCACCGCACCGGTGCGTCCGTTCAAAGCGACGACGCCGCCGT
>Ga0233425_10000546_pt1 | contig 95717 bp, 87 predicted proteins | sample Watercolumn_Towu_2_FD_181712 | JGI IMG/M metagenome (GOLD analysis project Ga0233425, IMG submission 181712) | Freshwater microbial communities from Lake Towuti, South Sulawesi, Indonesia - Watercolumn_Towuti2014_140_MG | ecosystem: Environmental > Aquatic > Freshwater > Lake | place...
ATTAGCGATGAGTGGCTGACCGGCAGAACGTATATCAGTTTTCAAGGTTCAAAGTAGTTGGTTTTTTCTTCAAAGGAAGCACTTGATCTTGCTCTTGAATTTACAGAAAAATACTTGCACAATCGAGCCCTGAAACGCTCTCATTTGCTTCCGACCTTTATGATCTACTGGTATATAAGAACCTGAGGCATTATGCGGGGATGAATTTCCTTCCGGCCTTTCAGAAACCCCATCAAATAAACAAAGGGAAAATCTTCTTTGATGCAAGATCAGCGAAGTACCGAGGAGATTTTATTGGTTTTAAAAATACGTTACCAGTCTGTCCAGTAGTGATTCCCGATCAGATATTCTCTTCCCAAGCGCGCGGATTTTCTCGCGTGCTGTCAATTGAATTAACTATCAAGCCTAGTACTCTGTCACACATGGATTGATGGGTAGAGTTTTTTAAGCTTGATGCAAGCATCAACGGTTGTGAATCGCCAGTCAACAGTTGCGCCGTTCGTGTTACGTTCGGTCTCCCAAGCCGCGATTTCGGAAGCCAGGATTATTTGGTTAGGAATACGTCCGTCCAAGCATTGGCGTGCCAGCACACTCAATTCGATTTCGGCCATGTTGAGCCAACTGCCATGCTTGGGTGTGAAATGGAATTCCAAGCGGTCCAGGATTCGCTTGGCTTTGGCCGGTTGGAATACTTCGTACAGCGATGCTGGTGCATGCGTATTCAACTGATCTTCCACAATGACACATCGATCTGCATCTGGAAAATGAACATGAACCAAATCGTCCATGCACATGGCCCAATCAACTTTCGTCCGGCGCTCCGTCACCTTGACGTGTCGCCAGTTCTGGAGGGGAGCAAAGAACATGAACAGATTAGCCGTTCCTTCGCGGCGGTATTCGTAATCAAACCGTTCTGGTTGTCCAGGTTTCAGCGGCATCGGTTGGCGTTTTTCACTCGTCAGTTGAACTGGAGTTTCGTCAAAACATATCAATGGAAGCTTCGGATCGGCAGGGCGTTGATAAACGTCCAGCACATCTTCCATGTAGTACACGAACTCCGCTTGACTTCCTGGCGGAATACACCATTCCTTTCTGAGCCATGGCTTCAGTTCGTTTTCGCCCATGACTCGATGCACTGTTTCGTACGAAAGTGCATCCCCGTATTCCAGTCGCACCTTTTCGTGTGCCAGCAAACGCAAACTCCAGCGCCGATGACCAGCAGGAGGCACGCCACATGCCAAGGCAATCAAATAGGCTTCTTGAACTCCATCCAACAAACGTTCATACTTTCGCCGCATTGGGCGAGGACACAACGCCGCTTCAAAACTTTGCTCCACAAACCGATAGCGTACCCGCTGAATGGTCGGTATACTTACATCCAACGCCTCTCGGATTTCCTGATCGGCCCAACCATCGTTCGCCCGCAGAAGAATGCGCGCATGGTTCATCTTGCGAACTCGCTCTGTTCCAGATTTCAACATGCGCTCGAGCAAAGTCCTTTCCTCTGCGCTCAGATTTACCACATATCTCTTGACCATGCCTGTCTCCTTTGCGGAGACAGATTATCACCAGTTTACCTATCAAAGCATGTGTGACAAAGTACTAGTGCGGAAATATTTTTTCGGAGGAAGTGATATGGAACGCCATGAGATTATCAATCAGACCAAGCAAGTTTTTGAGTATCTTCAAAAACTATACTTAGAAACCTCATACTTCATTAAGGAAGTGGAAGGAATTCTTCAAAATGAAGTAGAGCAATTTTCAATCGGCCGCTCCGGTGGATATGCTGTTACAAGCAATCGTTCATCAGGACTTGAGCCAACGAACGTGGAGTTATGGCTTTTACGAAAAATGGCTGTATTTTTTATCCCAAAAGGACAAACTCATCTCAAAGGAGGTCAAACCATCACTCCGGTTGATCCTCACATAAAAATCTTGTATTTAAGGGTGGTGCTTGATGGGAAAGGAATCAGTGAGCCTTTAGTGTATTTCTGAACATTACGTAACTTTGTGAAGACAGGTAAGAGTTTTCCTGAGAAATTGGAACAGCTCCTCGCTCATATTGAATATCATGAAAGTCAAGTGTTCAGGAATCCTGCAGACATTTCCTACGAGGATGGGTATATATCCTTTCAAGGAGAATTATTAATCCGGAAGTTGTTTGATTTTAATTCTAGTGAAGAGGTAAACAAAGAACTCATTCAGCCTGGTTTGGGCGTATACCGGAATATTTCGTAAGACTAATGAAGTGATTTGCTTTTCCCAATTACTCTGGTCGGTAATCAGTTCTTAACTAAACCTATGGAAGAATCAAATTTCAAGCCGGACATTCCTGATAATATGGATTTCAAGTAAGCTTCCACTTCGCCTGCCTCGGCCAGGCCAAGAGCAAACCGGGCAATTTCCCGGCAGTCTTTCCTGGATAACTGCCGGATGATCCTCTTAGCCAGTGGGATAGAAGCTGGAGATATGCTGAATTCGTCCAATTCCAAGCCCAGTAAGAACGGAATCGCGGCCGGCTCGCCGGCGAACTCTCCGCACATCCCCACCCATTTTCCGTATTCATGACCCACGGTGATGGTACGCTCGATCAAGCGCAACACGGCTGGGTGGAAGGGAGTGGCAAAGGGGGCAATGCGGGCATTCATACGATCCATGGCCAGCGTGTACTGGGTCAGGTCATTGGTGCCAATGCTGAAGAAATCGACCAGGGGGGCAAGGTGCTCGGCAATCAGGGCTGCAGAGGGCACCTCGATCATGATCCCGAATTGCAGTCGGACTTGATAGCTCGGATGCTCATCCCGGACGGTCTGCAGGGTCTCATCCAGAATGAGGCGCGCCCGCACCACCTCTTCCTTGCGCGCCACCATGGGGATCATAATTCGCAAGTCGGTGCCCCGGCCGGCCAGGAGCAAAGCCCGGAACTGTTCGGCCAGGATCTCCGGTCGCTCAAAGACCATGCGGATGCCCCGCCAGCCCAGGAAGGGATTGCCTTCCTTGCGGATGCCAAGGTAATCCACCTGCTTATCCCCGCCGATATCCAGGGTACGCACCACCAGGGGAAGTCCCTGCAGGGCTTTGATCACTTGGCTGTAGTTCTCCACCTGCTGGTTCAGAACCAACATGCTGGAGCGGTTCAAATAGAGGAACTCAGTACGGAACAATCCCACCCCTTCTGCGCCGTAGCGGACGGCCAGGCTGGCATCCTCGGCAGAACCAATATTGGCGACCACCTCCACCCGGAAGCCATCACGTGTGATCGCCGGCTGGAAAGCCATCTCCAGGTCACTGGAGGCCTGGGCGGATTTCTGCGCCTGGCGCCGGTTGAATTCGAGCATCTGGGCTTCGCTCGGGCGGCAGGTCAGGGTGCCATTTTCGGAATTCACCAGCAGGAGGTCTCCATTCGAGATGCCCAGAATGGCCTCGCCCATGGCGACAATCGCCGGGATGCCCAGGGCTTTGGAAAGAATGGCTGTGTGGGAAGTGGGGCCACCCTCGGAGGTGCAAAAGGCCAGCACCTTGCTGTGATCCATTAGCGTGGTCTGCGAGGGAGTCAAGTCCCGGGCGATGACGATGGAGGGACTTTCGATGGTATTTTCCACCAGCGGCCGGCCGAGCAGGTGGGCGAGCACCCGCCCGCCGACATCACGCACGTCGGCTGCCCGGGCGCTCAAGAGCGGGTCTGAAAGCTTTTCGAGCATGCCTGCGAAAGCCTCAATGGAGTTATTCCAGGCTGCTTCCGGATTGGCGCCGGCCTTCAGGGCTTCCGTGACCATTTCGAGCAGGGACACGTCCTCCACCATCATGAGGTGGGCGTCGAAGATGGCGGCTTCGCTCTTCCCAAGCCTGCTTTCCGCCTTGAGGCGGATCTGGCCGATTTCCTGCTTGGCCTGGTCGATGGCGGCATGGATCTTCTGCCAGGCGGCTTCTGGATCCGAGCAGACATAAGGCTCCGGCAGCTTCAGGTCAGTCTCCTGCCAGAGGAAGGCCAGCCCGCTGGCCAACCCCGGAGCAGCCGAAATCCCTTTAAAAATAGTGGATTTTGTCATGCGCTCCATCCTACGCGGCGAAGTTCCCTTCGACCAGGTTGCGGATATTTTCCGCAGCCAGCAACTCATCCTCTCCCTCGGCGGCGACCTCCACAACATGCCCTTGCATCACGCCGAGCGTAAGGACCATCAGGATGCTCTTGGCGTTCACGAAATCCGCCGCGGTAGTCAGGTTGCGAACCTGGACAACGGATTTATATTTACCGGCCTCCGCGCAGAATAAATGAGCCGGACGGGCGTGCAATCCTTCTTCCGCATGGATGGTCAATTTCACTTTTTGCATGGTTCTACCTTTCAAGCGTTCGGTTTGAGATGGGACGTGTAGCGTTCCACGGGAATCGGCCTGACGCCCAGCCAGGAGGCCAGCTCCAGGCAGGCCTCTGCCAGTTCCCCATAGGCGAGCGGATAGTGATGCTGGTAGCCGGAAGCCATCAGCGTCTGTACCAGGTCGACTGCCGTAACCGGCTCATTGTTCAGGTGAAGCGACCGCAACCAGCCCCGGCTGCCATTATAACCAGGCTTGGTGTTGTCAATCTCCCCACTGAGCACAAGAAGGTGCTCGAAATCGGCCGTGAAACCCAGCACGGTGACTGCCCCGGGTTTGAGCACCAGGTCATTATGCAGACCGGTACGCGAACCTTGCGGACCGTCGAATAGCCAGAGCGGCTCCATGCGGGTACCTCGCTCGTCTGCCAACAGGGGTGACGTGGGGCCACAATGCCAGAGCAATACGCTATCGTCGCCCGGGTCAATTGTGGCCAGATCCATCAGGGTGACCACGCCGGCATTGGCGAGGCTGCGCAGGGCCAACATGCCGACCGCGGCGGGAACATCCCCTTCGCAGGCGGCTACCAGGCCTTCCGAATTCAGGCTTCCCAGCACCGTGCAGGCCGCCAGATTGTAGTCGGATTGGAAGCGCGGCCAGCAACTGATGGCAAGCGCCTGCAGATCCCGCTCTTCCACCACCTGCTGGAGCGCCAGGTCGACGCGTGCGGATTTCAGCAGAGCCGGTACAAGTTCTCCGTCAAGCTTAACCGCCCCGCGGCGGATGCGCTGCGCGGCAGCCTCGGCTTGATCCTGCCCGACCTGGCCGGCTTTCTGCCATACTTCTTCCAAGTCGACCTCCACCACCTGGATATCGAGTTGTTGCTTTAGCTTTGCATAATCAACCACCAGGTTGTGAAAACCAGGCGCCACCCCGCCGACCAGGCCAACGCGAGCGCCGCTCAGGTTCAGGCGGGCGCGCAGGGCTTGCAGGCTGACCTCCAGGCGACGGTCGAAGTACGGCTGGCCAGGATTCCCAAGGAACCACTTGACCGGCAGGGGATAATGCATTCCCGGGGTTTTCAGGATGCTGTTATACAGATTGGCAGCCGTGAAGCTGTTCAACGGCAGGCCACCCTCGGAGGTCGGTCCTCCTTCGGGCACTGCCCAGAGTCCAAGGGGGATGGAGAGGGTAGCGAAGGGGAGGATGAAATCACCCGAGGCGAAAGAGCTGGCCTGCAGCAGGATGAAATCGGCTGCCCAGGCTTGTAGTTGACCGGCAGCCTCTTCGGCCTGCTTTAGGTTGTAGATGCCCTGTTCAACCGCATGGAACTCAAAATCCAACCGCCCAGCCAGCTTCTCTAGGCTGGACCGGCTGGTCTTGAAACCGCCTTCCTTATCCCCCCGAAAGGGAGTACACATCACACCCGCCAGCCCGAGCTTTGGTTTACGCATGGGTTTCATTTTTACTCCATTACGTGCGCGGCCATCGGAAGCAGGGCGCAGCGGCGGGTTTCTCCCACAACCCGGATAACTCCTCATCCAGCGCGCACAGGGAAAGCGAGAAACCGCCCATCTCCTGGGTGGTGAACAAGGAATCCACCACGCCTGCCTGTATTACAAAGTCACACCCGGCAAGGTTTTGGAAAACGCGACGGAAGAGGATATGTAGTTCCATGCGGGAGGTGCCGCCGGAACCATTCAGCAAGACCAACAGGCGCTTCTCCGGGAAAGATTGCAGGTCGTCGACCAGGCGTTTCACCAGCAGATCGACCAGCTCATCCGCCCAGAGATGGGGGCCGCGGTATACGCCGACCTCCCCATGCACACCCGTGCCGACCTCGATCTGACCGGCGGGCAAGTCGAAGAGAGGCTCCCCAGTGATCGGATGGATTGGCGGGCCGACGGCAACGGCAAGGGTGGCGGTGCGCTGGTTGGTCCTTTCCATCACCCGCACAACCTCCGGCAAATCCCAACCCATTTCGGCAGCCGCTCCTCCGATCTTGAGTGCGAAAAGCAGGCCTCCCAAACCCCGGCGTTGCGCGAATTGCGCACGCGGAGCAGTGGCGATATCATCCCCGAGCAAGATTGGCTCCACTTGCAGGCCAAGCTGCCGGGCGCGCCGGACTGCCAAACGGGCATTCAGAACATCCCCGCTATGGTTGGAGACGAGCAGGGCAACCCCAGCGCCACGGTCAGCAGCCTGGATGGCCTTGGTAATGCGAACGCCGGAGGCGCAGGTGAAGAGGGGACCGTACACATCTGCGTCAAGCAGTCCGGGACCGATGAAACCACCCATGGAGGGGGTATGCCCGCCGCCATGCCCGATCGCCAGGCCGACCTTGCCGCGTTCTTTGGGAGCCTTTCTGTTCAGAATGCCATCTGGATTGAGCGCCACCAGTTCCGGGTAGGCCAAGGCCAGGCCTTCATTATCCTGAAAGATCATCAATCCGGGGTCATTGATCAACTTACCCGGCGGAGGTTTCAGGGCAGGAGCCGATTGTTCCTGAGGCTGTGCCTGCTTTCCACGCACTGCCTCCAACAGGGTTTCCAGCAGGATGGACATGGAAACCGCCCCGGGATCGGGGGTTCCCTTCGAGCGCTCACCCAGGAAATGCGCCCGCCCGTGCCTGGCAAACAGTTCCCGGGTGGATTCGGCTCCAAGCTGCCCTGCGGTGACGGCAGCCTGAAGAGCATTTTCCAGCGATCCGGCCTGGCATGAGGCAAAAGCATCCACCGCCGGGGCGAGGGAATCCAACAAGGTCTTTTCACCCGGACAGGCTCCACCGACCTCCTGCATGGCTTCCAGGCTATCCGTCATGAAATGGAGCAGATCCACAGTCTCGGCAGATTGCCGGCCGCGCAATTGGCTACCAGCTTCAGCGAAGAAGGCTGCCAACAGCGGCCCGATGGCGCCTCCGGCGCTCTCGGCAATGGATTGCGAGACAGCATCGAACAGGGCGCCCAAGTCGCCAGGATTAGAGGCTGCATTCCGGGCGGCTGCCTGGAAAGCGCGCGCCATGGTGCTGCCGTGGTCGCCATCCCCGATGGCGGAATCCAGCTTATCCAGGCGCGGTTGCTCGCGGGTAAGCCGTTCCGCGAGTAATTGTATGAACTGTTGGGCCTGTTCCAGGTCAAACATCGGTAAACTCTTTTCGCAGGAAGGCAACACTCTGGCGGGCGGCTTCGTCCAGATCCTCTGCCAGGTCCCGCCAAATGAATAAGCCCTGCCCCACCTCCCCAGCCGGGTTGACAAAGATCTCCGCCACCAGGTAGCCTTGGTAGCTGATCTGCTTGACCGCCTGGCTGACCGCGTGCCAGGGGATATGTCCCTGCCCGGGGGGCTTCCGGTTGTTTTCCACGCAATGCAGGTGCCCAAGGTGTTTTCCAGCCTGGCGGATGGCGTCACCCAGGGCATCCTCCTCGATATTCATGTGAAATGTATCCAGATGAAGCTTTAGATGATTGCTTTGTACTTCCGAGATGATCTCCAGACCCTGGCGGACGGTGTTGACCAGGTCACCTTCAAAGCGGTTGACGGCTTCCATGCAAATGGTAACGCCATTGTCTTCTGCAATGTGCACTGCATCCTTGAGGGAGGCAATGCATTGATCCCGGCGGCTGGCTGCCTTTGTGGAGAGAGAGATTCCCCATGGGGCATAGGTCAGGCCGCCCAGGATTGGGCTGCCCAGCCTGGCGGCGCCCTCCAGGCAGCGGCGTAAATGCTGCATGCCGGCTAGGCGGATCTGCGGGTCCGGCGAGGTGATATCAGCCTGCGGATTCAATGCCGTCCCGCAACTGGCGCGCATGCCCAGGCGATCCAGCTCCCCTCTGAGACGCGGATAATCCAAGTCTCCAGGAAAGAGCAATGGGAATTCCGCCACATCGAAACCAAGACGCCCGGCCCGCCCAATCAGGGGAGCCAAGTCGTCCATCCAATGGGTCTGCCAGTGGGATAAATGAATGCCGATTGGCAGCATGTCAGCAATTTTAAGCCATGATGAAGCGCCTGGCGGAATAACCGGCCAGGCGCTTCATCATCAACGAATTACAGATTGAACAAGCGCAAGATGCCTCCAAACACAATGGACATGAGTCCAACGTCGTTGCCGCCGAAAGCCTGCACAAACCCGGCAGCCGTGTTTTGGACAAAGATCATGCCAAAGGCCTGGAAGAACACCATGACGATGCCAGCAACAATCGCGCCGAGCACGACACCGCGAATGCCGCCGACTTTGTTCGCCAAGACAGCACCCGGACCGGCATCAAAGAAAGCCGCCACCACCATCGGGACCAGGACGAACTTGAAACCAACCAGACCGAAGACCATGATCGTGACTAGCTGGACGATCATGGAAATCGGGAAGCCGATGGCTAATGAGTTGGGGCCATAGGGGAAGACCATCGGGCAGTCCAGGGCAGGTATGGCATTGGGGACAACCTTCTGGGCAATACCTTTGAAGGCCGGGATGATCTCCGCCAGCATCATGCGCACACCGGTGAGCAGGATGACGAGGCCAGCACCAAATTGGATGCCCTGGAAGATGATCCACAAGTACCATAGCCAAATGGTGCCACTGGTGAACTTCTCAGCAGCCCAGGCCGGCCCGGCGATAAAGCCGAAGATCAGGTACAGGAGGAACATGATCAGGGAGGTGGAGATGACCATTTCCTTGATCCAATCCAAACCCTTCGGGATCTTTATATCCTCTGCGGACTTGGCCGGATTGCCAAGCCATTTGGCCACCAGGGCTTGAATCCAGGAGAGGGTTATGGTGGAGTGGCCGATGACAAAGTCATCCGAGCCGATCAGCTTCTTGACGAAGGGGGCGGTGAGCGCCGGCATGAAGGTCACGAAGACGCCCAGCAGGAGACTGCCAAGGACGATCAGCAGGACGCCGCTGATCTTGCCGCCTTCCGCCAGAATGCCTACGACGGTGAAGGCATACCAGAACAAAATGTGGGCGGTCAGGAAGACATATTTTGCCTTGGTGATGCGGGCCAGCACCAGGTTGACAAGGAAGCCGAAGACCATCACCAGCACGATCTGAACACCAAATTGACCCAGGAAGGCAGTCCAATCGGCGACCTGCGCAGTGCTTTCGATGGAATAGACTTTGGAGAAGAGCGTTGCAATGGGGCTGATGACGTTCACCAAAATGTCAACGCTGATGAACAGGATGAGCAAACCTGCCATGGTCTTGACCGTTCCACGGATCACGTCGCCATACGGCTTTTTCTGGAGGATAAGGCCGATCATAGCGACGATGCCCAGCATGAAGGCCGGAAGCAATTTTGGAACGATATTGAAAATTAGATTGACATCCATCTCGATACTCCTTATTCAGATTAGTATGAACGATTTTTGGATCTCAACGAGCAACTTACTTTCAACGCGAATAGAAGAATGACTCACCTCCTTTCATTTTCTGTTTTACTTGTGGCACCCCTCCAGTAAATGACAACCCTGCCAATTCCTCTAGGCTCAATTTCCAATGCCAGGTGAATAGTCTGGTTGCTCTGCGAAAACGCCAGTTCCTTATCCTTCAAAAGGCCGCAGTAGACGCTTTCCACGGTTCGATTTGTTTCGACTTTATTAATTAAAACCCGGACAGGGTGATTTAGATACGAAACAAGAAGGATCTCGGAGCGCTGGGGAGTTTCCAGGATATGCGGGTCAATCTCCCGCTTCATCTTCCCTGGGTAGTCGATGGTCAGGTTTGGGGCTCTGTTCGTCCGTCTGGCGACCAGTTCAATGGCATCCTTGAGCAGTGGATTCCCGGCCTTTGCCAAGCCTCCATCGGCCTGGGTGGCGATATACAGGCCATATCCCTTTCCAAATTCCGCCAGGGTAAGCGCCGGACGACCATCCTCAAAGCTGCCGAGCACTTCCGTTGCATGCTCCAGGGTGAGGACATCCCGGTTCAACCAACCCTGGTAGGTTCTGCCGTCCATGCTGATCGTGCGTCCATCCAGGGTATCCGCCTCGATCCCCTTAATGCCAAAAGCCTGACCGAGCTCCGGGATGGGTAGATCGGGCTGGTACCAACCCCTCTCGGTCAGCGTGCCAAGCCTGGCAAAGCCCACCAGCAAACCACCGGATCGAACATACTGCATCAGCGCCCGGGCTGCTTGCGTGGAGAGTACTCCCATCAGAGGCAGGCAAATGAACTTGTAATTTTCCAAAGGCTCACTTAGCAGTAGCTCAGGAGTGATGAAATCGACCGAATAGCCCAGCTCCCAGAAGGCGGAGTACGCACCTCTCTGCGCCTCGAACAGCTCATCCTCCTGCCCAACGCCGCGCAGGAAAATGGCATTCGCCTTGGATTCGAGGATAGCCACATCCCCTCTTGGCGCCTGGGCGACCCTCAGAAAAGCGGAGTTTTTTTGCAGGTATTCCCCGATCTCCTTGGCGGCTGCAAATCTGCGAGTTGGCCGGCCACGCAAGTCTGCCAGCGCACCCCAGTGAAGCGCCTGGAACTCCCACTCCCTCCAGGGCATGTAGAGCAGCAGCTTGCCGTTGTGCCCAAGCGATTCGATACAGTAGGCGGAAATGTCCTTTTCGTCGGTGTTGCGGTCTGGTCCGAGCAGCCAGCCATTGATCGGACCGCTTTCCAGCTCATGCAACCAGAAATCGCTGCGGGCGGACTGGCTGACGCTGCGCCCGTGATCCAGGAAGATCGAGAGGTGTTCCGGGCGGGCGGCGAGCTTATTGCCGCTACCGGGATAGAGATCGTATCCAATGTGGTCCACCCCGGCGGCGATCTTCCATTGGTCCAGGCCGGTGTAAGTGCCAAAACGGTCGTAGCTCTTGAAATTAAAAATATTGGCCGAAGTCGGATGATCGGGGTCATTTTTTTTAATCAGAAGATGCTGCCAGTGGACATGATCGGCAAAGGCCTGCTGCCAAAAGAGGCGCCAATCGATCCAACGGGTCATGCTCGACCACGATTTTGGCAGCGCTTCTGGAGGAAAGGCTTCGTCCCAGCGTTTGTAATGGAAATAAGTGGTACTCCACGCCCAGGCTTTTGCCAATGCTTCCAGGTCCGCGTACTTCTGCTTGAGCCAATTGATGAAGGCAGCTTTGCTATGATCACAATAACAGTACAAGTCCACTTCTCCGGATTCCCGCGTGGGGTTGAACGGGAAACCGATCTCATTCGAGATCTGCCAGCCAAAGTGGTTGGGTTGTCGAATGGCAAAAGCAGCCAGCCTGGTGATATAGCTCTCACAGGCTTGCAGGTAACCGGGGTGGTGGATGCATGCCCAGTGATATGACGTCCCCAGGGGGTAATCCTCCCCACGGTTGGACTTTATGCGTACGTCTGGATATTTGTGGTAGACCCAGAGTGGGGGGGTTGCCGAGCCAGTGCTCAATAAGATACCGAAATGGAACTGATGCGCAAGGGAGTAAAAACGCTGCATCGCATCCAGCGAGACTTCCCCTTCGGTGGCTTCGAGCCGATCCCAGGTGCCGATATCGCCCACTCGGAGCAGGTTCATACCTGCCCGGGACATTAACTCCAGATCCCTCCCCCAAGCTTCTTCATCGAAAGCAAGGGGTGAGTAGGTACACCCATACGGGATTTTTTCAGACAGCAGATTCATCCCTTGGACTCAATCAACTTCTTGATCTCACCAAGGCCTTTCTCACGCACTTCCGCCTTGTTTAAGAAGTTCTTGATGACCACACGCGGCTGCGGATTTTTCTCGAAAAGATATTCCCATTCCTGGGAGATGAACACGATATCATATTTTTCCCCGCTCGAGACATAGGAATCAGAGCAGAAGGTCTCCACGCCAGTGATCTTTTCTTCCTTGAGGACATCGTCCAGCGTCATCTTCAGGACCATGCTGGATCCCAGTCCAAAACCACAGACGACCATGATTCTCAAATCAGCCATAGTGAGCCTCCGGGCAAAAAGAAATTAGTGTTTCAATGCTTCCTTGATTTCATCGAAGGAAGCGGCTTCTTTCAACAATTTCTGGTTATCCTCGATCATCAGGAACTTGGCCAGCTCCTGCAACATGCCAATGTGGCTGGTCTTGTCAACACCGCCAAATGAAATCACCAGCTTGACAGGATCATTCGCCTTTGAGCCAAATTCCACCGGCTTTTGTAGCGTGATGATGCTCATGCCGACTCTGAGCACACCGTCTTGTGGGCGGGCATGCGCCAAGGCCAGGCCGGGCGCCAGCACCATGTAAGGTCCCATCTGCTCAACGGCTTTGATCATGGCTTCAACATACCTCGGTTCACAAATTCCGGCTTTCTGTAACAGCTCTCCGCCCTGCCGAACGGCATCCCGCCAATCGTCAGCTTGAACCTGAAGCTTCACCAAATCCGGCGTAAGGTAATCTGCCAACATACTTATTTCCGCTCCATCCCGATCCTATTTCCTGGTCTCGTCATCCAGCTTCAACACGGCTTCGGCAGTCCTCAGATCCGTGATGATCACATCCAGGCACCTGGTTCTGAGCGCGCCCAGGATGGCCTTGGTCTTTTCAAGCCCTCCCGAAATCGCCACAGTGGTGGGCACTTTCTTCAGTTCATCGATATGCAGGCCGATCATACGCTCATCCAGATCAGACTTGATAATATTGCCATCCAGGTCACAAAAGGATGTAATGATTTCTCCCACCGCGCCAGCTTCCAATAGAACTTCAATATCTTTCCTGGAACAGAATCCCAGCCTGCGGAGTGGCATGTCCATATGGACATAGCCGATGCTGACGATCGCCATGTCCACGCCAGCGGCGCGGCTGAGTTGCCTGCTCATGTTTGGATCCCCAAGAATGGCATCGCGCGTCTCCTGGCTATCCGCCACCAGCGGGCAAAAGAGCTGCTCCAAGCGGGCGCCCAGGCTTTCCGCCATCGGCCAACTGGTGTTATAGCCGCTGGTATCATGACCAGGCTGCGTAAACCCACCGGAAAGGGTGATCAGGGTGCCCCTGGAAACTTGCCGGTGGTGGAGATATGGGACAATTGCGGAGACGCTGGTCCCCATGGCAATGCCCAGCGTGAAGTTATCACTGAGGTTCCGCTCAAGGAAACGAGCGCCGGCCCGCCCCATGTTCCGATAAAGCGTATCCCGATCCTCCCCTGAATCAACCACCCAGGCTTCCTTCAAGCCAAATCGTTTTTCCAATTCATCTTCCAGAGGTAAATTAAGGGAATTGATCCGGGGAGAGAGACGGATCTCAATAATGCCTGTCTGCCTGGCCTTTGCCAGCAGGCGGCCCACCTTCGGTCTGGAGAGGTTGAGTTTATCGGCAATTTCCTGCTGTGTCAGGTCTTCGAAGTAATACAACCATGACACCCGGACCAAAACCTCCTCGTCCAAATTAAGCTCGCCATCCTCGCTGCCCGAACTCACTCGCTTTATTTTCTTAAGCATACGTTCTGGTTCTCCCTAGGCTGAACTATTGTTCAATAGGCGATCATATGCTCATATTATACGGTAAAAAAAGAAATTTCCAAGAGCTATAACACGGTAGCTTTCAATTCGTTACAACTGACCTGGCTGCCTTCAATGTCCTTTACCTGCCTGTAAATCGATGTAATCTGAGATCGTTTTTAGGATGAAATACGTGCTCATTGCTCCCGGATCCAGATGACCGATGCTCCTTTCGGCCAGAAATTTCGCCCTGCCACGCTTGCCTTGCATCTCCCGGGTGCTTTGCGCGCCCTGCCAGGCAGCCTGGCAGGCATTTTGAAAAGCCAGAGCGAGGGGGAGACTTTGGGCGCTGGCTTGGGATAAGGCCGCTGCCGCCGGCTCCAACGCGTCGATCATGGTTTTTTCTCCTGGCTGGGCGTCGCCGCGTGCTTTGATCCTGGCCAAGGCTTCACTCCACATCCCAGATAGATCCTGAAGTTCGAGCTCTTCCTTTCCGACCAGGTGGCTTTCATAGTAGGCAGCCTGCCCTAGAAAGAGGGTGCCAAAGATCGCCCCGGCTGCACCGCCAATCGAATTGATCAGTTCAAAGCCGGCCTTTTTCAACAACGATCCAATGGAAAGCGTTGAGTACATATCCAAGTTGGCGGCTAGTGCGTTGAAGCCTCTCGACATGCTGAAACCATGGTCACCATCGCCGATCTCGGCATCCAGCGAGCAGAGATAGGTCTTCTGCTCCTCAAAGGTATTATTGAGAAGGGCAAGGATATTTTGGAAATCCCGGCGGTTGAGAATGCTCACGCTGGTCATGCTTAATCGCCCGTCACCTTCCAATAGGGTGTGACAAGCCTGGAATCCCAATAGCGCCTGGTCTCTTCGTCCGCCGTGCACATCGAAAGCGAGAAACCAGCCATTTCCTGGGTGGTGACGTAATTTCCGATCAATGGGCGATGGACCTTCAATTTCCTGGATTTCAGGATCTGCTCGAGCCGGTTGTATAGGATGAACAGCTCCATGAGAGCGGTGGAACCGCTTCCATTGATGATGACCAGAACTTCGTCGCCGCTGGAATATCCACCATCCGCGATCACCCTCTCCGCGACAATATCCATCACTGCATTTGCGCTTGGCAACTTGATGGGGCCCTCGGGACCGGCTTCATCATGGACACCGGGGCCGATGATGATCTCATCTTCCTCCAGGTGGAAGAGGAGCTGCCCGGTAGTGGGGATGGTGCAGGGGCGCAAGGCCACCGCCAGCGTGCGGGTGCTGTTGTTGACCTCTTTGACCCTCCGGATAATTTCATCCCTTGGTTTGCCTGCTTCGGCCATGGCGCCGGCTACCTTGAAGGAAAAAAGTTGACCTGCCATGCCGCGTCGTTTCTGCTCCTGCCCCTTGGGGGCGCTGGCGATGTCATCATAGAGGATTACGGGTTCCACGTCGATGTCCTCTGCACGCGCCATCTCGACCGCCATCCCGGCATTGAGCACATCCCCTTCATGATTGGCAACCAGCTCCAGAACGGGCGTGTGACCACTGAACTCCCAGGCCAGCTTGATTCCTTGATAGATCTTTTCGGCTCCAGCGCAGGCAAAGATGCCACCCGGGACTTCCACATCATGCAAGCCGTAACCCAGCAGTCCATCAAAAGCCGGTTCGTGTCCGATGCCCTGCCCGAAGACAATCCAGACCTTGCCTTGCTCCTTGGGGCGGGCGCGCAAGACGATATCGTTTTCCGCGAGCCGGAGCAGGTCAGGATGGGAATTGACCAAGCCATTGATAAGCTCCTTGGCGATATCTTCCGGCCGGTTGATCAATTTTTTCATTGCCATGGGAAGCCTCCTGTCTGGAAAATAATCTATTTGATTAGCCTGCCAGCAGTTCCTTGGTGGCGCGCTCGGCGAGAGCCAGGGATCCCTCCGCGTCCATCTCCCCGGTAAAAGCCCTGCTGAGCGCTTCTGTCAGCGGGCCGAGAACCAGTCCGACCTGCGGCTGTTTGGGAAGCCAGTTGATCCTTTTCATCATCTCGTACTGGGCATTCAGCCAGGAATATTGTCCAAGCGCCTGAGGAGAATAGCTGGTTTTGCGAACCGGGCTGCCGGCTTTTAGGATGATTTCCAGGTCTTGCGCCGGGCCATTCAAATCCAGGGCTACCTGCAGGGCAGCTTTTTGGCTTTTTTCTGGCTGGTTGGCGGGGATGGCGATCCCCCAGGTGCCACCGCAGGGATGCGGATAAACTCCCGCCTTGTATAGGCGCCGGTATGGATTCTTTTCATCGAGGAAAATAGGAGCAGCCTGCCCTCCCCAGGTGGTGACCAGGGCGGCCTTTCCCTCCCGTAATACGTTGGCGATTTCGCTGTTCCCATAGGTATGCGTATCCGCCGGGCAAAAGAGGCGCAGCCGGCAATATTCTTTCAAAGCCCTGACACCGGCAGCACTGGCAAAAGCCGGCTGGAGGGACGCATCCAGCACCTGCCCGCCTGCCTCCAGGAGGAATGGGAGCCAGTCAAACAGAATCTCGCTGGGGTGAGCCTTGAGCGCCAGCCCGTACACGGACGGAGGCTTATGCACCCCGGCAGCCAGCTCCGCGAGAGCGAAAGGGGAAATAACTGGCACAGCCTGGTTTTGACCCGGGTCCACCAGGTCTGAGCGGTAAAAAAGGATATGGCCGTCCGTAAAGATCGCGATCATGTACGAATGGCCGCCAAAGGCGCCTTCCTCGGTCACACTCTCCAGGAGATCCTGCGCCTGGTACTTCTTCCGGGACTCTTCGGAAACCCAGACCATCCACTTGTCCAGAGGCGCGATGAGTTTTTTTTGAGCCAGCTCAGGGATCCAGACATGGCCCGGCACAAAGACTGCCTGATGTGGGGAGACCGGTGCTGACAGCGAGCCCATCAATACATTGCGATATTCCGCCCAAGGATGGAAAGTCAATTGCACATGCCATTCTGGATGAGCTTGGATGGCTGCCTGGGTAACCGCCAGGGCCGGATCATCAGGGCCTATGATCTTGATCTCCATCAAGCCTCCTTCATTGTTCGGCTTAAGAGCTCACAGGTCTTCAAGACCTGTGAGGTCTTTCCTTTATGGCGATGTGAGCAATTGCTCAACGAACGAACAGTTGCTCATATTATAGCAAATTCTTCAGATCGAGTCAACTTAAAAAAACCAAACCGGATGGAGAAGACTGCCCGCAAGAATCCCTTAAGCGGTAAGTAGTCCTGTCCTTGCGACGATTTTTACCGTATAATGAATATGTGGCTGCCCAATTCGATCTAACTCTGACCCCGCTATACCGTATCAAGGGACAGGAGCGACCGACCCTGCCGGGCCTCCTGGCCTTCTCACCGCCGCGCCGCGCTGCCCGCAGCCGCCGCGACGATCACCTGGTCATTTATTTATCCCTCTCTGGCAATGCACCGCTCCCGGCCAGCGAGTACAACCAGGTTGCCTCTCAGATGGCGGAGCGTTTCTACCAAAACGCCGGCGCGCTGACCTCTGCACTGCGCGCAACCATCGAAACCCTCAACCAGACACTGTATGACCGCAACATGCGGAGCACCAGTCATGGCCAATATCTGCTGGGACGCTTGATCGTGGGGATAATGCGCGAAGCGCAATTCGTCTTCGTCCAATGCGGGCCGACGCACATCTACTCCCTAAGTAGCGAGAAAGCGAAACACTTTCACGATCCAGATATTTCCGGGCGCGGTCTCGGCGTTAGCCAGACCACACCGCTCTATTATAACCAGGTGGATTTGCACCCTGACGACCTGTTTGTGTTGTGCGCTGAACCGCCTTCCGGCTGGAGCGAGGCGCTGGAAAACGAGCGTGGCTCCCCCTCACCCGATTCCCTTCGTCGCAAGCTGCTTGCCCTGAACAACAATGACCTGAACGCGGCGCTGATCCAGGCACGGCCCGGCAACGGCATCATGCGTATCTTCTCGGCAGCGAGGCCCGCCGTGGAGACAGCGACGCCCTTGACCACGCCCAGCCCTGCCCGCCCGATCACGCAACCCGTCCGCGCCACTCCGCCTCCTTCCGGGGAACGCGGACCTACTCGCACTCCGGCCTCCACTATCCCCCTTGAACCAGCCACACCGCCCGTCGGCGGGTCGGATTTGCAATCCAACCTAAACCAGCCACCCGACAGCCGGTCAGATCTGCAATCCGAGCTACAGCAGCCACCCGTCAGTAGGTCGGATTGGCAATCCGACCTACAACAACCGCCTGCCAAGAAGTTGGATGGGCAACCCGCCCAGCAAGCGCAAGAACCGCAGGGCGCGCACGTGACCCAGGCGGGGCGTTTCGTCAGGCCGATGGACAGGAACCGGCCCACGTCTTCGCCAGTTCCAGCGCAGCGACCACCGGCGAAAGGGACTCCCCCTAGCGTTGTCGCGCCACGTGATACGTCATCCATTCGCGAAATCTCCCGCCCAACCTCCCGCCGCGGCGCTCCTCTCTTCCGTGGCATAGCGCGGGGATTGCAAGCTGTGCGCGGCTTCCTCCAAGCGATCTCGAATGGCTTCCGTAAAATCCTGCCACGCCTGCTCCCCAATCCCCAGGAGAGTGAGAGGGAGTTCTCCTCAGTCTCGACACTGGCCTTCATCGCCATTGCCGCGCCGCTGTTGCTCGTGACCGTGGCTGCCATGGTCTATGTACGCTTCGGACGGCCTTCGCAGTACAGTGAGAACTATCAAATGGCAGTGCAGGCAGCAGTCGGCGCAGTTGGCCAGACCGACCCGGCAGTCGTACGTCATGCCTGGGAGAGCACGATTTATTATCTCGATAAGGCCGAGGAATACCAGGTGACGGCAGAATCGCAATCGTTGCGCTGGGAAGCCCAGTCAGGATTGGATAACCTGGATCGCATTGTGCGCGTGAATTTCCAGCCAGCAATCATCAACGGGCTGGCGCAGACGGTGCGCGTCCGGCGCATGGCTGCCACCGACTCCGACCTTTACCTGCTCGACGGCTCGAGCGGCAACGTGCTGCACGCTGTCCGCACCAACCAAGGCTACGATGTTGACCCCGAATTCCAATGCACGCCCGGCGTCTATGAAAAAGCTGCGGTCGGCGGGTTGGTGGATATTCTCGTATTGAACAGCAAGGTCTATGCAGGCGCCAACCTTCTGGGAATAGATGCCGCCGGCAACCTGCTCTATTGCGCCAATCGCGGCGCGGCGTACGGCGTTCCACTGCCAGCGCCAGGTCTGGGGTGGAAGAGCATCGCCGCAGCCACACTGGATACTGACAGCAGCATTCTCTACGTGCTCGACCCGGCGGGCAATGCGGTGTGGAGCTATTTCTGGGTCAAGAATAAGTTCGATGATCCGAACATGTTCTTCGGCGCGCAGGTACCGCAAGGTATGAACACGGCTATTGACTTGGCAGCGCGCGGTGAGGACCTGTACTTACTTTTCAATGATGGTCACGTAACCACGTGCGTCGGCGGCGGTCGCTGTGTGGATCCGGCGCTGTTCGACGACCCGCGTGCCGGGCACCACTCTGGCGCGACGCTCAGCGACGCGGTTTTTTCCCAGATGCTCTTCGCCGGGCCATCGGACCCATCGCTGTACATGCTGGCATCCTGGACGAAGGCGGTCTATCGTTTCAGCATCAGTCCAGATAAGGTACTCAGCCTGCAAAGCCAGTTCCAAGCCAACGCGGAGCAGCGCAACTCGTTCTTCTCCTCGCCGGTCACAGCCATGGCGATCAGCCCAAATCGATATATCTTCTTGAGCGTAGAAAACCAGGTCTATTTTGCAACGGACGTGCCGTAAGGCGGAAATCAATCCGCGAACAACGTAGGTCGGACTGGCAGTCCGACTTACAATCGGAGGCTTCATGAGCAGCTCTTCCAGCCCCCTCGGCAAATTCCTCAATCTCCTAATTGACATCCTGCGCGGCCTATTCGGCAGCTCAAAGCCATCCGTGGGCGGCGAGACCCCTGCCCAACCGCCGGTTACAATTCCCGAAGCGCCGGTTCCGGGCCCAGCGTCTCCTGGTGGATTCCCGACGCCGCCGGCGACCAACCCGACACAGCCAGTGGTAGTCCTGGAGCCGCCGGTTGAGGCCACAACACCTCCAACTACAACTCCGACGCCTCCTGCAACGGTCCCGGAGACGCCGACCGATAACGTCCTCGAACCAGCCCGTATAGTGACCGCGCGCGTCTTGTTGATCGTCTACGACCCAATCATGGACGAGGCTGCCGGTACGAAGCTCTCGCAAGCGATGGGCTGGAACCGGGTGGAACACCTCATGGGCGGCTTCATGGCTGATATCGAGCAAAACAGCAATGGGCTGGCACGTTACGAGATCGTCCAGCGCATCGACATGCACGAGTTTCCGGCGCTGGCTGATGGCTACCGCTACACCCCGGAGGCGTACAGTGCGGTGCTGACCGGCGCCGCCTCTGCGCACCAGCCGAACACGGTAGATTACCAGGCAATCCTGACCGGCTTTAACATCCTGCCGCGGGTGGCCAATCGTGAGATTGACGAGGTGTGGGTCTTCGGCTTCCCTCACGCTGGCTTCTACGAATCAATCATGGGTGGGGCAGGCGCGTTCTGGTGCAATGCACCGCCATTGTATGTGACGGCGGCTTGCAGCCGTAAATTCATTCTGATGGGATTCTCCTTCGAGCGCGGCGTGGGCGAGATGCTCGAATCCTTCGGTCACCGGGCGGAATTTCTCCTGGCAAAAGTATTTCACTGCCAGGATTTCGTGTTCTGGGCATACAATCCAAATCGTTCCCCGGCTGTGGTCGCCTCTCCTGCCAGTCTGAACCTATTCCAGCGCTACCTCTGCTTCGACCAAATCGCGCCAGGGCAGGCCGCTATCGGGACGATCCATTACGCCCCCAACAGCGAGCGGGATTATGATTGGAACAACCCGCGCCTGGTGGCAAGTGAGTGCTACGAGTGGGATAATTTCCCCGAATTCAAGAATGACATCCGCCAGGTCAGCGCGGACGAATGGGGTGCCGGCGACATCCGAGCCCACCACACCTGGTGGCTGAAGCACCTTCCCCATGTGGCCGGCCGTACCGGAGGCATTGCCAATAACTGGTGGCAGTATGTGATGGATCCAAATCTGATTTGATATGTTCCCCTCGTACCTCTTTGGCTTCGTGGTTACACCGTACGCAATCCTGACCGCGATCTCAGCCTGTTTGGCAATGATCGTCGCAGCCATCGCCTGGCCGCGCCGGAGCGTTTCTGGAGGTACGTCGTTGGCTTTGCTCATGATGGCCATCGCCGAGTGGTCGCTGGGGGCTGCCATCGAATACGCAACGATAAGCACCACAGGCAAGATATTCTGGTCGAAGATCGAATACATCGGCACGCTCAGCAGCCCGGTTTTCTTTCTCTTTTTTGCGCTCGAACGCAATCGCCTGGAACGTTGGATCACGAAGCGCAATGTTGCCCTGTTGTTCATCATTCCGGTTGTCACATTCTTGCTGGCTGCCACGAATGAATGGCATCTCTTGGTTTGGTCGAGCTTTACACCCAGCGCCGGCAACCTGCTGATTTACGGACATGGCTGGTGGTGGTGGATCGGCTCCCTGGGGTATTCGTACGTGCTCCTGTTCGCTGGAACGATCCTGCTTTTCCGGGCTGTCATCCACTTTCAGGGTGAATACAGTCACCAGAACGTGATGGTGCTGGCCGGGGCAATTGTCCCTTGGCTGGGAAATATGGTCTACGCATTCGGATTTAGCCCGCGCCCCGGCCTGGATATAACGAATCTGCTCATGATGCTCAGCGGCGTCATCCTGGCGCTGGGTATCTTTCGCTTCCGACTGCTGGACTTGATACCAGTAGCGCGCGATGCTCTCGTCGAAACGATGAGCGATGGGATGCTGGTGCTGGATGGGGAAAACCGGATCGTGGATATCAACCAAGCCGCCAAACGCCTTTTCAACAGCGGGAAGGAAATCCGCTCTGGGCAGCCGATCAACGATCTCTGTACGGACTTTCCCGATCTGGCTGCGCTCATCCAGAACACTACCGAAGAACGCTTCGAAGTCGCTCCCAGCGGTAGCACGCATGGCTTTTTGGAGTTCACCGTTTCGCGAGTCCATGACCCGCGCGGCCGCTTCAGCGGGTGGCTGGTCACGGTGCGCGATATCAGCCAGAAAAAACAAACCGAGATCGCCCTGCAGCACCACGATGCCATCCTGCAGGCAGTGAGCCTGGCAGCTGAAAAATTCCTGGGCGGGGCAACCTGGGAAGAGAGCGTGCCGGAGGTGCTGGCGCAGTTGGGGGCGGCAGCAGACATCAGTCGCGTATACGTTTTCGAGCGTCACCTTGCGGCAGACGATACCCCTCTCGTCAGCCAGCGCTACGAATGGGTGGCAAAAGGCATCACAGCGCAGATAGACAGCCCCGACCTGCAAAACCTGCCCTACCAGGCAGCCGGCTTCGAGCGTTGGGAGGCAGCCTTCTTGCAGCGCCAGTCCATCGCCGGTTTGGTGCGTGATTTTCCCGTCTCGGAGAGGCAACTGCTGTCGGCGCAAGATATCCTAGCCATCACCCTGATGCCGATCTTCGATGAGGAAAGGTTATGGGGTTTCATCGGCTTCGACGAGTGCCGCTTTGAGCGAGTCTGGACCACCGGTGAGCTGGAAGCCTTGCAAACGGCTGCCGGTATTTTCGGCGCGGCCCTCTCGCGCAAGCGCGCCGAAGCAATTCTACATGACCGTCAGCGTTCCCTGAACTTGCTGCACGACATTATCCATAAGGCGCTGCAAACACCCGACCTGAATTCCATGGCGCAAACGCTGGTGGATCGCGTCGGCCAGTTGATCGGAGCGGATGGCTGCTTTCTCACCCAGTGGGATGAAGCGACGCGCCGGGTCATTCCTCTCGCAGCCTATGGGCCTTTTCGCGACACCTATTCCGAGACGACCTCTCAGCCTGGCGAAAAGACATTTACAGCTTCGGTACTCGACGCCGGTCATCCCCTGCCAATCGAGGATACACACAAATCGCCATATGTAAGCCCGCACATCGTAGCGCAATTTCCCTCGCGCTCCATGCTGGCCCTGCCTTTGATCGTTGGTGGGAGTAAATTAGGGGCAATCCTGTTGAGCTTCAACAACTCGCATCATTTCAGCGATGATGAAATCGCCAATGGCGAACAAGCTGCCGATCTGATCGCCCTGACGCTGGCCAAGTTCCAGGCAATGGAGCAAGCCAACCAACGCGCCGAAGAAGCCGAAACGCTGCGCAAGGCCTCCGCCGTAGTCGCAGCGACCTTGGATCCCCAGGAAGCCGTCAGTAGAATTCTCGATCAATTGGAGCAAGTCGTCCCCTACGACAGCGCCTCGGTGCAATTGCTGCGAGATGGCGAGCTGGAGGTCGTTGGCGGGCGCGGCTGGGATGATCCATCCAAGGTGATTGGCCTCCGCTTTTCCATCCCCGGTGAAAATCCCAATTCGGTGGTGATCCGGACCCGTCAGCCTTACGTTCTGAACGAAGCTGAAAAAGCGTATCCAACATTCCACCAGCCGCCGCACAGCCACATCCGCTCGTGGCTGGGCGTGCCGCTCATCGTTCACAACCAGGTGACCGGCCTGCTGGCGATAGACAGCCGTGAACCCGATCATTTCACTAATGGCCATATCCAGATGGCGGCTGCCTTCGCCGACCAGGTGGCCATTGCGCTCGAAAATGCGAACTTGTTCGGCTCCACGCAATGGCAGGTCAAACGGCAGGAGGCGTTGTTACAGCTCAGCGCCGAGCTTGCCATGCCTCTTCCCGAGCAGGAGATTTGCAGGCGCGCCGTGAATCGTTTGCAAGAAACGCTCAAATTCGATTACGTGGGCGTGGTTCTTGTCGAAGCGGAAAGCGGAGATCGGGTGGTACAGGCCGCGACGAGCTTCCCCAACCAGAAACTTCCCACACGCTTCCCAGCGGGTAAAGGATTAAGCGAGCTACCCTTGTTGGATGGACAAATCCACTACACACCGGATGTAACGAAGGAAGCGCGTTACGTTCCCGGCATCCATGGCTCCGAGGTGGATGCGCCGATCCTCATCGGGGATAAGGTTCGAGGCACCCTGGTCATCGAAGCCACCCGCCCACACGCATTCAGCGATCACAACCGAGCCGTGATCAACACGGCTGCCAACCTGCTCGGCCTGGCGCTCACCCGCGCCGAGCTGTTCGCCAGAGAGCACCGGCAGTTCGAAGAGTTGGCCGTGTTACATGCCATTGCCCTGGCTACGACCGAGGCCAGGAATGAAGACGAACTGCTCGAGCGCACCACTCAACTGATCGGTGAAAAGCTGTTCCCGGATAATTTCGGCATTCTGCTCTTGGATGAGAAGACCAAGTTACTCCACCTGCACACCTCTTATCGTTTGGGAATCAATGCGGAGGATTTTTCTATTCCGCTGGGGCAGGGGATCACCGGCGTAGTGGCCAAGAGCGGACAGGCACGGCGCGTGCCGGATGTCTCCAAGGACCCTGATTACATTAACGTGGATTCGCGAATTCGCTCCGAGACCTGCGTCCCGCTCAAAATTGGCGGACAAGTCATCGGGGTGATCAATGCTGAGAGTACCGCCCTGGCTGCCTTCACACCCGATGACGAGCGGCTGCTGGCCACCCTGGCAAACCAATTGGCAATAGGCATCGAGCGCTTGCGGGCGGTGGACAAAATCTACCAACAGGCTGCCACGTTAGCGCAGGCAAACGCGCTGATCAGCGCCCTGGCGCAGGTGGCGGCGCGCATCGAAACCGAATCCGATCCCAACGGCATTTTCCGCACCCTGGGCGAGGAACTTAAAAAGCTCGGCCTGACCTGCCTCGTGTCGTTGTTCATGCCGGGAACCTCGGAATTGAACATCCGCTACACCTCTCTCGATGAACGGCGGACCAGAATCATTGAGCGTATCACACACCGCGGCATAAAAGAATTCCACTTCCCTGTGGAAAAACTTGCACGCTATGTTGACCTGACTCACCAGCCCCATGCCACAATTTTACGGGATCCCATTGCCATTTTAACGAATATTCTGGAAGGGTTCACACGGGAAGCAATCGAACGCATCCTGGCGCCGGGTATGACCAAAGACGCCGCCATTGGCCACTTTCCATTGCTGGTGGAGGAGCGGGTTTTGGGTTTTCTCTGGCTTTGGGGGGAGAATCTGGAAGAGACAGACCTACCGTCCATGTCCATTTTTGCGAATCAGGTTGCAATTGCCATCGAGAACGCCCGCCTGTTTGCCGAGGTGCAAAACCTGGCGGTGATGGATCCGCTCACCGGTCTGTACAACCGGCGCGGCTTATTCGGTTTGGGAAGGCTCGAATTCGCCCGCACGCGCCGCTTTGGACGCCCTTTCGCGAGCCTGATGCTGGATATTGACCACTTCAGGCGCGTCAACAACACCTACGGCCACCCGGTCGGCGACCAGGTGCTGCAAGCGCTGGCAAGACATTGTCAAAACAGCGTGCGTGAAATTGACCTAGTTGGGCGCTACGGCGGCGAAGAGTTTATTTTCCTGTTACCCGAAACGGACCTTTCCATCGCCAGGGAAATTGCGGAACGGCTGCGCAAAACGATTGCCGAGACGAAGGTCCCCACCGATAAGGGTGAAATAAGCGTGACGGTGAGCATCGGGGTGGCGGTGTACGACGACTTCACCCTCGACCTGGAAACGATGATCGCCCGCGCCGACCAGGCGATGTACGTGTCCAAACACAAGGGCCGCAATCGCGTCTCGGTCAGCAGGTGACGACTAAAATACAATAACTGGAATCGCCGCACTCCACTAGACGAATAAGTGTTTCTTCAGCCAGAATGCGACATTAACCAACCCGATCATCACCGGCACTTCCACCAGCGGCCCAATGACCGCGGTAAACGCTTGGCCGGATGAAATGCCGAAGACAGCTACCGCCACGGCTATGGCCAGTTCGAAGTTATTGCTGGCAGAAGTAAATGAGAGCGTGGCCGTCTTCTTGTAATCCGCGCCGACGGCTTTCCCCATAAAAAAGCTAACCAGGAACATCACCAGGAAATAGACAAGCAACGGAACGGCGATGCGCGCCACATCCAGCGGCAGGGTGACGATATATTCGCCTTTGAGCGAAAACATGACGACGATGGTAAAGAGCAAAGCAGCCAGTGTGATGGGGCTGATCTTGGGAATGAATTTTCCGTGATACCACTCTTTTCCCTTGATCTTGATCAGGGTCAACCGCGTGAAGAATCCTGCCAGGAACGGGATGCCAAGGTAAATGAATACCGATTTGGCGATCTCGCCAATCGTGATATGCACCACCGCGCCGGTCAGCCCGAACCAGGTCGGCAGGAGGGTGATAAACACGTAAGCGTAAACGCTGTAGAATAGCACTTGGAAGATGCTATTGAATGCTACCAGCCCGGCAGCATATTCCGTATCGCCTTTGGCTAGCTCGTTCCAAACGATGACCATGGCAATGCAGCGCGCCAGCCCGATGAGGATGAGCCCCGCCATGTATTCCGGATAGTTACGCAAGAAGAGAACGGCCAGGACAAACATCAGGATTGGCCCAATGACCCAGTTCTGGACAAGCGAGAGTCCCAGCACCTTCCAGTTGCGGAAAACGTCGCCCAGCTCTTCGTAGCGGACTTTGGCCAGCGGCGGATACATCATCAGGATCAGGCCGATGGCGATGGGGACATTGGTCGTGCCAACCGAGACGAGGAAGTTAAAACGGGCGACCTGGTATGAGAAGAAGTAACCGACGATCACCCCGACCGCCATCGCCAGGAAGATCCACAGGGTCAAGAAACGGTCAAGGAAGGAGAGGCGTTTGGTCGTGCTGATTTCTTCGGGCATAATGTTTTCCTTTTATAGGCGTTGACAATGGCTTCTGCCATTTGGGAACGGCAGGCATTTCCGGTACAGAGAATGAACACTTTGCGCGTCATTCGGCTATCAACGCAGTGGTGATGAATGTAGTAATCTCGGCCTCGCTGGGTACGCGTCCGGCAGAAACCACTTTCTCATTGATGACCAATCCAGGCGTTGCCAAGATCTTGTATTTCATGATCTCGGCGTAATCGGTCACTTTTTCGACCTTTGCCTCAATGGACAGGTTGGCAATTGTCCGTTGGGTCAGCGAGGCCAAATTCTGGCAATTCTGACATCCGGGGCCAAGCACTTTGATTGTAAGCATCTTTGCCTCCATTATGAAGATAGGTTATTGGTACGATACAATGTTAATTCCAGGTTCGATGATAATCTCGGATTTGACCGAGTTGGCAACCAGGCTGTATTTTTGCGCCGATTGCAGAGCGCGGCGGGTGCGCGCTTCCACGATAGCGGATTCTTCATCGCCTTTTGCGATTCGAATGACCGGCCAGAAACGCAGGTGGGTAAAAATCTCTATGCGATCCAGTTCGATTAACTTTGTGCCCTCTGCGCGGCACTCGTATGACAGCAATTTTAGTCTGAAACGTTCTGTAGCCCAGATAAACATCATCATGATGCAGGTGTTGGCCGCGGCCACAAAGGCGTCTTCAGGAGTAAGAACACCTGAATGACCCTGGGCATCGGGTGGGGCAGAAAAATCTATCTCTGGCCCGTTGCCCATGACGATGTGCCCCCAATGCTCCCCTTTCCACGAAACGGTCGTATGATATTTTGATGTCTGGCTCATCGGTCAGACCCCTTTTCGTAAAACGCGGCGTATTCGCGCAGGAGAATAGTCTTGTATTGCTCATCAGCATTCTCTGGCAGCGAATTGTATAATTTGACCATATCCAGCAATTCATGCGCGGTTGCGACAGCAGGCGTTTTTCCAGATTGCCGGAATTGCTCAAAGATGAGTGGTAAGGCAATCAGGGCGACTTCCTGCCCATCAATCTGCACCTTTTGAAAGGGGATTCCTGGGCTGCAAGAACAGGCAACCGCTTTCTCGGTTTCTTCGATACTGTCCGGACTGGCAGGGATCGACTGTGGCTCAATAAAAATCCCAGCTTTCCGGTCCCAGTTTTTTTTCGCGCAGTTCGTCCACCAACGCTGCAATGCGTTCAGCGGTCACATCCACCGCTTGAAGTCCAGCAGAGTTCAAGTTGCGTCTCCCCATCGGTTGACCTAGGCCATTCTCTTTAATAAGTTCTCGAACCATAACGCTTGCGGCCGGTTCACTGGAATACATCTTGGTTGCACGCGCCGCGCAGCGTAGGTCGCACCCATCTACTGCGATGGTCGGGTAGAACTTTGCGAAAGCCCGGTCGCCTTCGCCGCCGGCTAGAAAGAGTGGCAGGCAGATTGTCACCGTGTCGGCGGGGCGGAGTTGTTCCAGCGCTTTCAGAGCGGCCAGGCGCGTGATCGTCCCCTCGGCCAATTCCTCGCCGGAGCAGGAGACGATCCCGACTTATTTCTGCGGCAGGTCAGGCATCATGCCCTCCTTGGTTTTCAGAAGCGAGTGCGTCAAGGGGGCGGGACGGCTTCCCAATGATGATGATCCTACCCGGATCGGCCAGGCAGGGCAGGGTGCGGGTCAGGGTGATTGAGTCGAGGTAGGTCATTTCTTGCTGCGGCAATTTGGGCAGCCGCATTTGGCTGAGGGACTCAGTTGCGGTAGATCCATGCTCTTCAATTGCGCCGCCTGCCGGATAAGGCCGAGCAAAGCAGGTGCAGCCAGCCGGTAGTGCATAAAGCGTCCCTGCCGCCGTGCCAGCAAGATATCCGCTTTGCGCAGGGCCATCAGATGCTGGGAGAGGTACGCCTGACGCCAGCCAAAAGTGGCTTCAAGGTGGCAAACACATGTCTCGCCCTCGCCGATGGCCAAGAGAATTTGCAGACGTACCGGTTGGGCTATGGCTTGGAGCAGAAGGGCAAGATCATCAAAATCTGATATATTCGCCATGATGAATATATTATATCGAACTCGGTAACAACTTGTCAGCGCGAAACGTCACCAGAATCGCGGATGGATGGCATGAAAAACGCCCGGTGTCCGAAGACGCCGAGCGTTAAATTTATAAAAGGGGCAGATTACTTTTTCTTCGTTTCCACGCCGCTCTTCCTCTCCAGGTCAGCGCGGATTTTAGCGCGCATGGCTTCCGCCTCGGGTGAGCGCGGGGCTTGCGCTGCCTCGCTGGCTAGCGCGCCGAAACGATCGGAGAGCAGCATGGTCAGCAGGCCTTCCATGATGCTGGCGCTGGTCGAACTGCCTTCCTCACCCTTCGCGCCGCCACTCACCACCACGCGCGGCACCACGTCCACGCCCGATTGCTGGATGGCCTCGGCAAAGCGATTCAACACCTGCTGCGTCACCTGGAACTGCGGGCCGCCATAGGCGCGCACCTGCTCCTCGGTGGCGAGCGCCTGGGCAATGCCCACGCGCGCCACCTTCTCGGCCTCGGCCTCAGCCAGGGCGCGGATTTGCGCCGCCTGCTGGATGGAACGCTGATACTCGGCCTTTCCCTGGTCCGTCTGGATGTTGATATTCAGCTCAGCCTCGGTCAGCTTGGTCTGCATCTGGGCACGCGCTTCGGCCTCGCGCAGTTCACGCTCCTTGACGGCAGCCTGCTCCTGGCGCCCATAGGTTTCCACCTGCTCGGTGGCTATCTGGCGTGAGCGCAACTGGGTCAGGATGGTCTCGATCTGCGTATCGCCCTCCGGCGAGGATGGCGTGCCGATCAGCACCTCTTCCAGCTCCAGGTTGTAGTGTTTGAACTTTTCTTTCATTTCCACGCCGGCTTGTTGCTGGATGGCACTGCGCTCCTGTAACAGTTGGATCAGCGTGCGGATCTGGGCGATGTTCTTGAAGTAGGCCGAGACCATTGGATCGAGGGTCTGCTCCACCAGTTTCTTGATGTCGCCGAAGCGCTGGATGACCAGCGGCGCTTTCTGGTAGTCAATATGCACCACCACCGAAAGCGGCAAGGATGGCTCGAAGGCGTCCTTGGTGATGAGCGAGACCTCGGTCAGGTTCTCGTCGTAGTGATGGGCGCCGGTCTCGCTGCGGATCCACTTCAAGATGAAGTTGGTCGTCGGGACGAAGATCACCTTGCCGGCGTAGGTGTTGAAGGCATATTTGCCCGGCAGGAGCGCCTCACTCCAGACGCCGCGCTTGCCCTTCTCCACCAGCTCGCCGTGACGGTAGTCTGTGCCCGACAGGTCCAGCCCCATCGCGCCGGTGTAGGAGACGACCACACCCACGTTGCCGACTTCGATGACGGTCTTGGGGATCATCTCCATTGTGCCAAACAGGCGGTTGATGTAATAAGTGCCTTCCACCAGAACCTGCAACTGGCGGCCTCGCCGTCCGCCCGCGGCCAGGAATTTATCGGCATCCTGGAAATTGTTGTGATAGGTGTCCAGGCTGCTCACTTCTTCGCCGACGATGGGGGCGATGATCTCGCCCTGGGGCAACGACGGGCCGTCGTGGATGGTGACGATGCCGACTGTATCGTCGGTATCTTTGATGACCACTGGCGTAAATCCGCTGCGCTGGGCAATCACCTGCGCCATGCCGCGGATGGTCTCGATCTCCTCGCGGCTGAGAGAGAGACCGTAGACGCGCTCCTCAGTGATGGCGATGAATTGCACCAGGTTGATGGCATACGTACCTTCGCGCAGGATACGCCGCTGCGGGCCGCGCTGCCCGCCGTTCGCCAGGAAAGCGGTCACATCCTGGAAGTCATTGGCGACTACATTCGAGGCCAGCACTTGCGCCGGTTCCAACGGCTTGCCGTCTCGGGCAAAGATGTAGCCGATCTTGCCCTGGGCGATGGTCACCAGCGGCATCGAATGGACAACGTACTGGATCGGCATCAGGTAGTGCAGGCCGCCGCGCAGCACCTGCGGCTGGTAACCGGCTTCGCCGCGCAGGGCGATCAGCCCGTCCTTGACTGAGCCGCGCCCGCTGAAGCGCTTTTCGACCAGGCCGATGCGGTTGTTGGGGATAAAGCGGATGCCCGTCAGGGCGAGCAACGCCAAAATCCCCACCAGGATGAACACCAACGTGAGGATGACCTGAAGAAACTGGAACATGCTGCCTCCATTTCTGTAAACGAGATAAGTACCATTATATCTACGCTATCAGGAACGCGCCGTTTCGTCTGCACGGCGGATCGCGCCCCACGACTGGATCATCACGCTAATGATGGACGCGTACACGATCACCTTCTGACCCGCGGCCTGGATCACCATGCCGGTGTAGGTCTTGATACCCGGTCCAAATTCCAGCAGTAGGATATAGCCGACCAGGAAAATCAGGAAGATGACCAACTCCCAAGCGAAGCCGCGCGGGTAGTCCTTTTCGCGGAACATCACGGTGACGTAGCACAGAACCGCCGCCGGAAACAGGCGGAACGCAGATAGGACAAATTGCTTGTGCAGCGCCATGTTCACATCCGCGGGGAAGGCTGCCACGCCAAGAAAGCATAGGCCAGAGAGGATGCCCAAGGCCGAGCCGAACAGGCTCAAGAACCGGCCCAGGCGTGTGCTGCGGAAGAATTGTGGGGAGGCGGCAAAGAAGACCATCATCCCAGAACCTGAAAGGAACATCGAGACCAGGAACAGCACCAGCGAAACGGTTTTCGGACCTCCCGTATGGGTGCGCACCATGCCCAGCTCGCTGAAGAAGTTCTCGAAGAATGAGTAGCCGTGCGTGGAGGCGTCGGTAAAAGTACCGCCGGGGTAAAAGAACATGGCGATGACCGTCAGCACAACGAACAGCCCGCAGCCGATCATCACCAGCGTGAAGACATCCTTGCGCCAGAAATTCGTTTTCATGTGATCTCCATAGCGCGGTCTCCAGCCGCAACCAAAAAGATTCACCGCGAAGATGCGAAGGCCGCGAAGTTCTATTCGCCTTCGCGAAGGATATTTTCCCTTCGCGCTCTTCGCTACTTCGCGGTTCTAAAAGATTTGCGCTATAAGTCCCGGTTTTTCTCCTCGAAGATCAACGAGCAGCAGGTCAGCGCTCCCTCGGCCTTGGCCAGCTCGGAGGCATCCACCAGCCGCGGCTGGATGCCCGCAGCCTCCAGCCGCCTCAGCGTCTTCGGATAGGCAGTTGGATAGATGGTTGCCTCCCCTATCCTCAGCACGTTGGCTGCATAAGGCTCAGACGGGTCTATTTCGATGAAGTCCATACCCGGGAAAGCAGACTTCTCCACCCAGGCCGGGTTGATGAGCAGGGTCTTTTCCGCAGCTTGCGTGACCGCCGATTTCAAGTGCAGGCAGCCTGAAACCGGCACGCCGCGCACGGTGTAGCCGAAGGGCGCGAGAAAGGCCTGCATCTGGTCGATTGCGGTTTGGTTCGAGCGCGCGGTGCACCCGACCCAGATGTCCTTGCCGACGGTCAATACATCGCCTCCGTCCACAGTTCCGGGCGGTTGGATGGTGAATAGCTTGCGGTAGGACGCCAGGGCATGTGTGATGGACTCGGTCTCGAGACGGCGCGATGCGGCGCCGGGACGGGTGATGATGGCGCATTCCTCCAGCACGATGGCAGCGTCCTCCACGAAGACCGAATCGGGCAGGTCCGGTTCCTCGGGGAGTTGGATGACCCTGCAGTCCAACTCTTCCAGCGCCTGCTCGTACTGCCGGTGTTGGACGCGGGCAACATCAATGTCAATCGGTATGCGTTGGATGTGTGTCAGTTCGCAATCTGCAATCGAGCGGCTGATGGCACGAGTAATGGCGATGAGCATAAATTCTCCTGAAGTCTGAAAACGGAGTCGAAAGTCTCCAGACTTTCGACTGTCCAACTACAACAAACATCAAAATCTCAAATGCTTGACGGTCAACCCCTCGTTGATGATCTCCTTTAGCGAATCGATTCCGACGCGCAGGTGAAGATCGGCAAATTCCTGGGTCACCCTGCGGTCGGACTCGGCGGTCTTGATCCCCTCCGGGATCATCGGCTGGTCAGAGACGAGCAGCAGCGCCCCGCTGGGGATTTTGTTGTAGAAGCCGGTGATGAAAATCGTGGCCGTCTCCATATCCACAGCCATGGCGCGGATGCGGCGCAGGTATGCCTTGAACCCCTCATCATGTTCCCAGACGCGGCGGTTGGTCGAATAGACCGTACCGGTCCAGTAATCGCGCTGGTAGTTGCGGATGGTGGTTGAAACAGCCTTCTGCAAGTTGAACGCAGGCAGCGCCGGCACCTCCGGCGGAAAATAATCGTTCGATGTTCCTTCGCCGCGAATGGCGGCGATCGGCAAGATCAGGTCGCCAAGGCTGAGGCTCCTTTTCAGCCCACCGCATTTCCCGAGGAAGAGCGCCGCCTTCGGTTTGACCGCCGAGAGCAGATCCATCACGGTCGCCGCGTTGGCGCTGCCCATGCCAAAGTTGATCATTGTGATGCCACCCGCCGTTGCATTGGGCATTGGCTTATCCTCACAACAAATCTGCACGCCGTGCCACTCTGCGAAGGTGTGCAGGTAACTGCTGAAATTGGTCAACAGGATGTATTTGCCGAAGTCTTCCAGCGGCGTGCCAGTGTAACGCGGCAGCCAGTTGTTGACGATTTCCTCTTTGGTTTTCATAGCTTCTCCCAGACTTGATACAGCCCCAGTTGGCCGTTGTTCCCGTCCGAGCGGAACGTCTGGCGGACATGAAACTTGCTCGCCGCGGCCAAGGCTTCCAGCTCCGCCTCGTCAAAGTGGTGCACATAGCGCAGACCGCGCCCGCCAGCGCGCCAATCGAGAAGGTAATCATTGGGGTCAACATCGGCATCGCTCAGTCCGGCATCGCTCCACGGCTGGATGCGGGCGCGCAGCTTTGGGCTGTTCAGAAACTGCCACTCGGAGTGGACGAACGTTCCGGCGGGGGTGAGCAGGGAGTGGGCTTTGGCGAGAAGGTTTAGGCGTAGCTCCATACTGGGGATGTGGTGCAATGTCGCAAAAGAAGTAATAAGGGAGAAGTGAGAAGGGAAAAGTAACGGCTTCGCTTCTTCCTTTTCACTTTTTACATCTTCCCATCTCCCTGTCAAGTCCGCTTCAGCAAACAAGAAACGCTCTCGCAGCGCGCCAGCCTCGGCCAACAGCGGCAGGCTGAAATCCAAACCGAGATACGCGCCAGAGAAGCCGCGGCCGGCCAAGGCGCGCGCCAGTCCGCCGTTTCCGCAGCCCAGGTCCAGGATTGATTCGTCGCCGCGCAGCCCATCCAGGATCCGCATCACGCCGGGTTGAAGCCGCTGGCGCGTCGCAGAGAATTCTGTGCCAAAGGCAGTGTAGAAGCGTCGGTTGATCTCGAGCAGGCGGCGCGCAATCAAGGGGTCCATAGCGCTATTATATCGGGTTATAATCTCCCCCTATGTTCCAGAAGAAAAATACTTTCGCTGACTTGTGAATCGCTGTCTCGATATGTCTCCCAAGAAAACCCATTGGGCTGTCCATCGCCAATTCACACCCGAGATCCTTGCCCTGGCGCGCCGCGCGCTGGCAGAGGTGCAAGCGGGCATTCCATTCGCGGAAGTTGTGCGGCGGCATCCACTCGAAGATGGACACCTGAGCAAATCAGCGCTGGTGGCGGCTTATCACCAGATGGTCGCTGCCGGTGAGATGCGTCCCGACGCGCATCTGTTGGCGCGTATCCGTCTCAAGCCGGTGCGGACGCTTTCGGGCGTGACCACTGTCACCGTACTGACCAAGCCGTATCCCTGCCCAGGCCATTGCATTTTCTGCCCGGACGAGGCACGCATGCCTAAAAGCTATTTGCCTGACGAGCCTGGGGCGATGCGCGCCGTCGAACACGACTTCGACCCGTATGCGCAGGTGGCCTCGCGGCTCGAGGCGCTTGCCTCGGTGGGACATCCGACAGATAAAGTGGAGTTATTGATACTGGGTGGCACCTTCTCCGCATATCGGCGCGACTACCAGGAATGGTTCGTGCAGCGCTGTTTCGAGGCAATGAACGTAGCTCACCACGGAGAACACAGAGAACACGGAGAAGAACAAAAAGAGCTCTCTGTGAACTCTGTGCGCTCTGTGGTGAATTCTCTCGCTGCCGCACAGGTTGCTAATGAAACCGCCGCGCACCGCTGCGTGGGGCTTTCCGTCGAGACGCGGCCGGACGAAGTCACGCCGGACGAATTGGCCTGGTTCCGTCATCTCGGCGTGACCAAGGTCCAGATGGGCGCGCAGAGTCTGGATGATCACGTACTGGAACTCAACCAGCGCGGCCACACCGTCGCCGAGACCCATCGGGCTGTTGCACTGCTGCGCGCTGCCGGGTTCAAGATCGTGCTGCATTGGATGCCCAATCTACTCGGCGCGACACTTGCTTCCGACCGCGCCGACTTTCCTCGGCTCTGGCAGGGACTCTGCCCGGATGAAATAAAAATCTACCCAACCCAGTTGCTGGAAAGCGCCCCGCTCTATGCGTACTGGCAGCGCGGAGAGTACATACCCTATACCACTGAGGCGTTGATCAGCCTGATCGCGGACCTCAAACCAAGCATTCCGCGTTACTGCCGCGTCAACCGCGTTATTCGCGATATCCCCTCCACGCATGTGGTGGCCGGTAACAAGCGCACCAGCCTGCGGCAGGATGTTCACACTGAGCTGCGGAGGCGCGGGACGCCTTGCCAGTGCATCCGCTGCCGCGAGGTGCGCGGACAAGTGATCGAGACAAATGCGCTGGAGTTGGACGACTTGACTTATCCGACAGACGGCGCAGAAGAGCATTTCCTCTCAGTTATCACGCTTGATGATAAAATTACCGGATTCTTGCGTCTCTCTTTGCCAAACGCCGACTCGCCTGCCATCGGTCTAGTTGACCTGGACGGCGCGGCCATCATCCGCGAGGTGCATATCTTCGGCCAATCGCTGGAGGTTGGAGAAGGAGAGAACGGCGCCGCACAGCATACCGGTCTCGGCACGCGACTGTTGGCCGAGGCCGAGAAGATCGCCCTGGTCCGCGGTATTCACCGCATGGCAGTCATTTCGGCAGTTGGGACGCGGCAGTATTATCTCGATCGCGGCTTCGAGCGCGGAAATTTCTATCTAGTAAGAACAATCCCATGAGAGCGGAACGCCAACGTTGGACTCCACTATAAAAGGAAATCGTTTGAATATATTACTTCAACTTTTTGGGTTGTTCCTCAAAGTCAACCTGCTCAGCACCTCCGGCATGGCTTCGGTAGGGCTGTTACATCAGGAGGCTGTTGGCCTCTTTGTGACCGAGAGCCAATTCGTGCAGGCAGTGGCTTTTGCCAGCGTCCTGCCGGGTAGCGATGCGCTTCAATTGGCCATGTTCATCGGCTACAATGCTGCCGGGATGCCCGGCGCGCTGGCCGCGCTGGCGGGTTCCATCCTGCCTCCCACGCTGCTGATGCTGGGCGTGGCTGCTCTGCTGCATCGTCTGCGCCGCGAGGCCTGGGTGCGCAGCTTCGTTCAGGGGCTGACGCCGGCTGTGGCGGTGTTGATGGTCTTTGTCGCCTGGAAACTCGTGCGCAAAACTGAACTAAACTGGCAGGTGCTCAGTCTCGGCGCAGCCAGCCTGATTGCTTTCTTGCTTGAAGCGCCTCCGCCGCTCGTCCTGCTTGCGGCCGGACTGGCAGGGGTATTCTTGCTACGATGAACAAGTCGAAACTTTACACCTGGTTCAAGCTCTTCTGGATGTTCCTGAAGATCAACCTGCTGACCTCCTCTGGGCCGGCTTCGGTCGGCTTACTCTACAAGGAGTCGGTGGGGAAGATCATGACGGAATCCCAATTCGTCGAGGCGGTCGGCTTCTCGAACGTCATGCCCGGCAGCGAAGCGCTCAAGGTGGCGATGTTCGTCGGTTACGCCGCAGGCGGTCTGGCCGGTGCGCTGACCGCCCTGCTCGGCTCCGCCCTGCCGCCAACAGTCAGCATGTTGATTGTCACGCTGGCGATCAAGCATTTCCAGGATGAGCCGTGGATGGATGGCTTCATCGGCGGGATGCTGCCGGCCGTTGCCGTCTTGATCGCGGTGGTGGCTTTGAAGTTATTCCGCAGCGAGAAGAATGCCAGCAAGCGTTCCCTGCTGATCGCCGCAGCCAGCCTGGCTGCCCTCGCCATGGGCGCGCCTGCGCCGCTAGTGTTGGTGGGCGCAGGTTTGGTGGGGATAGGGTTGTTCCGGTGAAGTGGGGATTGGATTTGCCAATCCAATCCGAGCGATGCAGAATATGAGAGCTTTTTACAAAGAGGTCTGATATGAATGTTCGAAATTTGAATCTATTACTGGTAACCAACGGCTTTGAGGGGACGCGCCCGGCGCTGGATTACGGCCTTTGGCTGGCAGGGACGCTCGGCGCACACGTTACACTTCTCAGCGTGGAGGAAGCAGATAACGCTCACCACCCGGTCGGGTCACTGGTCGCAGAGACAGTGCAAAAACTTGAGACAGCCGGGGTAAAGTACGAGGCCAAAGTCCAGAAAGGACACGCGGAAGAGGTGGTCAGCGCGTTTGCCAAAGAGGGCGAGTACCTGGTCGTGCTGGGACCGCTGGGACGGCCGCCGCTGCTCCGCTTTGTGATGGGACGTTCCTTTCGTTATTTTATGGCCGAAATCGCCTCGCCGCTCCTGTATGTTCCGCAGACACGGACGCCGGTTCACAAGATTTTGGTCTGCATGGGTGGTTTGGAATATGCCCTCGGCCCGGCGCGCCTGGCCCTGCGTTTTGCTCCTGCGATGAAGGCCTCGATCACGTTCCTGCACGTCGTTGAGCCGATCACAATGGAATATCCCCTGGCCCATGAAGTGAAAACCCACTGGCAGCACCTTCTGGATACGAATACACCGCAGGGGCGCGTCCTGCGGCAGGTGTTGGAGGAGTCGCAGCCTTTAGGGCTGCCTACCTCGGTCAAGGTGCGGCATGGAGATGTAGTGCCAGAAATACTCGCAGAGATCAAAGAGGGAGACTACGACCTGCTATGTATGGGGTCAGCCTACAGCGCTCACAGCTTGCGCCATCTCTATCTCCCCAATGTGACCGCGGATGTGGCAGAAGCCGTACATTGTCCCGTCCTAACCGCGCGTTATACCGGGTCGGTGAATGAATCCACTAACCCCGCTTCTCCCAAGCCGCCACCGCTTGGCGGATGATGGCCTTGACTTGGGGGTCAGGGACGGAGTCTATCCCCTCGAAATGCTGCAACCCAACCCAGACGACCACGCCTCCACTGGGTGATTCCTTTAGATGAACGCCAATATCAGCCAGCGGTGTAGAAACGAGCCTCTGCTGAAGAAGGGCGTCAATTTGCGCCACAATGCTGGAAGGAGCTGTAACCGGCTTTTCCAGCTTTTCTTTGGTCTTTGCCACGGCGGGCAGGGCAGCCGTCTGGTCGCGGCCAGTGGCGGGCGTGGCAGCCGCCTGGTTGAGTCCGGTGGCGACCGGAGGCGATGCCGGCGCGCCATCCAGCCAGGGTCGCACCTGCGTTAGCAGCGTAGCCAAGCGGCGGCGTTGCTCGGCAGTCAACGCGCCGATTTGCAACGGATTACCATCCACTTCCAGGCGCAGCGTTTGCGCTTCGTCGCGCCACAGACGCAGCAGGCTGTCGTCTTTTTGCGCCCCTTCGACCTGGAGGCGAGCCTGGCGCTCAGCTTCCTTGATCCTTTTCTCAGCGCGCAGGTTGGAATCGAGAAAGCCGATCACCCAGCCCACCACCAAAACACCCACCATCACGAGCAGAACGGTTAGATTGAATTCCATGACAATCATCCCTCGAACGGTTGGCAAAGCGGACAAAAGTGCGTGCCGCGCTGACCACTAACGATACGCATGATCTTCGTCCCGCAGACCGGGCAAGGCTGCCCGCCGCGCCCATAGACGCGGAATTGATTCTGAAACCCGCCGCCACGGTAGACCCAATCTATGCTGGCGCCGTTCGCACGGATGCCCTCTTCCAGCACGGCGCGCACGGCGCGCCACAGATCCTCGGCCTGCTGTGCGGTGACTGAATCCGCCCGCCTCAGCGGGTGCAGTCCCGCCATATGCAAGGCCTCGTCAGTGTAGATATTGCCCAGGCCGGCGATGAAGGTCTGGTCGAGCAACAGCGGCTTGAGCTGGCGGTTGCGCCCATGCAGCCGCTCGTAGAAAGTCTGCGGCGTGAAAGAGGGTTCGAGTGGCTCCGGGCCAAGGTTCCCCAACACCTCCTCCGGTTGAGCGGTCAGCCAGACGCGGCCAAATTTACGTGGGTCGGTGAAAACGAGTGACGAGTGATGTGTGACGTGTGACGTGTGACGTGTGACGGGGGGCGAGGAGGGTGGAGCGTGGAGCGAGGAGGTTGGAGCGAGGGAGAGGAGCAGGCGGTCGTGTTTTTGTGGGGTGTAAGCGGTTTCTTCGAGGTGGAGGTCGCCGCTCATGCGCAAGTGGATGATCAGGTCGAAGGTTGTAAGTCGGAAGTCGAGGAATTTGGCGCGGCGGGAAACACCTTCGATGCACTGGCCACAGATGCGCTTCTTGAATGCCGCAGGCGAGGGCTCAGCGAGGGTGCGCGGCCAACGCAGGTCGGCGGAGAGGATTGTCCGGCCGACCAGCGCCGGGCGCAGGGCGCGGACAATGGTCTCGACTTCAGGAAGCTCGGGCATGGGTTTCGGATTACGAGGTACAAGTTACCTGTAACTTGTACCTCGTAACTTGTATCATCCTAAGAAAGCTGCTCGGCAAGATACGCCTGGATGCCCATCTGCTTGATTTGGTCGAGTTGGGCTTCGATCCAATCAATGTGATCTTCTTCGTCTTTGAGGATATCTTCGAGCATCTCGCGCGTGCCATTATCACCGGCTTCGGCAGCCAGGCGGACAGCATCATTGTAGGCCGTGATCGCGCCTTCTTCGGCAGCGTGGTCGTTCTTGTGTTGTGATTCGACATCCGCGCCGATGTTGATCTTGTTCAGGTTGCTGACGATGGGGCGACCCTCCAGGAAGAGGATGCGGCCAATGTGCTTCTCGGCGTGCTTCATCTCGTCAATGGCGCGCTTTTCGAAGACCTTGTGGAGCTTGTCATAGCCCCAATTGGCGCACATCTCGGATTGTACAATGTACTGGTTGATGGCCGTCAGCTCGTCGGCCAGCAGGAAGTTAAGTCTTTCAATGATCTTATCGTTGCCTTTCATCGGAATTCTCCTTTACGAATTGGGGTTTTCGTTCTGCGCTTCCCACTCTGAGCGCAGGATTGCCATGACGAATTCATCCTGGTACTGGCCATTCTTATACCTGGCCTGACGCAGGCGGCCTTCAAACTTGAAACCGGCCTTCTCGTAGGCGCGGATGGCGCGCTTGTTCGGCTCGTAGACAACCAGGAAAACCCGGTTCAAGTTGAGCGTGCCAAAACCGTGCTGCACCAGCAAGCGCATGGCCTCCGTGCCGTAGCCCTGGTTCCACATTGCCTTGTCGCCGATGACGATGCCCACCTCGGCTGAACGGTTCATCCACTCGATGTGGTGGAAGCCGCTGTTGCCGATCATGCGCCAGCCCTGCTCGGTCTTCATCTCAATGACCAATGGCTGATTCTCAGGCGGCAGGTCGGCCAACTTCTCGAACCAGCGCTCCTCCTCGGCGTTGGACATGGGCAACACCATCATCAGGTTTTCGATAACTTCTGGGTCGTTCAGCCATTCCACGAAGGTGGGCAGGTCTGCCTTTTCCACATGGCGCAGGCGGATGCGTTCACCGTAGATCATTCTTTCCTCCTGGATTGCGAAGTCTCCCGACTTCGCCTACTCCTCGCAGCGGCTGGAGTCGCCGCACGCCCATCTAGCAATTCCTTGACTGCCTCCCACGGCGAGAGGCGGTGATCGAAGACTTGCTCCAGCTTCTCTGCGTATTCCGCGTCCGGGATGCTGGCGCGGAATTGCGCCGTCAGCGCCTCCTGGATCAACGCTTCGACCTCGGACTCCAGGCGGGCGCGCTCGCGGCGGGTCCAATCTCCGCTCTGGCGCAGGTGTTCACGGTGGCGGGCAATGGCGCCAATCAACTCCTCGAAACCTTGTCCTTGGATCGCAACGGTACGCAGAATTGGTGGGATCCACAATTTCTCCGGTGTGCTGGCCGCTGCGTCCATCGTTTCGATCCTGCCATGATGCTGGAAGGCGCGCCGCGTCGGATGCGCGAGTTCCAACATGCCACGCAAGGCGCGCTCGGTGATCTCCACCCCCGGCTGGTCGGCCTTGTTCAGCACCAGGATATCGGCGATTTCCAGGATACCGGCCTTGATTGCCTGGATGTCATCGCCGAAGCCCGGCGCCTCGACTACCAACGTGGTATGCGCCAGACGGGCGATATCCACCTCCGCCTGCCCCGCGCCGACCGTCTCGATGAGGATGATCCCATAACCGGCTGCGTCGAAGACCTGCGTGAGGGCCGCGGTAGTGTGAGCCAATCCACCGAGCGAGCCGCGTGTAGCCATCGAACGGATGAAAACGCCGGGGTCGCCGGCCAGGTCACGCATCCGCACGCGGTCGCCGAGCAACGCGCCGCCAGTGAAGGGACTGGTCGGGTCCACCGCGACGATGGCGACAAGTGCTCCACTCTGCCTGCGGTAATGCAATGCCAATTGGTTGACCAACGAGGACTTTCCCGTTCCCGGCGCGCCGGTCACGCCGATCAGGTGTGCCTGACCAGTTTGGGTAAAGATGGCGTCGAGAGCAGCGCGGCCTTCGGGCGTGTCGTTTTCCACCTGGGTCAGTAGCCGCGCCAACGCCAAGCGGTTACCGGAAAGGACAGAATCTACCAGAGGCATTATTCCTTTATCGCCGCGCGCACCTCGCGCACAATGATCTCGGTGGATGCGCCCGGCCCGTAGATGCCGGCCACGCCCATTTTCTTCAAGAGCGGCACATCTTCGTCCGGGATGATGCCTCCCAGGAATACCTTGACGCGCTCCTGACCATTGGCCTTGAGCAATTCGAACACGCGCGGGACGAGCGCCATGTGCGCGCCGGAAAGGATGGACAGCCCAACCGCGTCCACGTCTTCCTGCAATGCGGCTTCGGCAATCATCTCCGGTGTCTGGCGCAAGCCGGTGTAGATGACCTCCATACCGGCGTCCCGCAGGGCGCGGGCAACCACCTTTGCGCCGCGGTCATGACCATCCAGACCAGGTTTGGCTACAAGAACACGAATTTTCCGTTCAGTCATAATTACCTCATGTGAAGGTTGCGCCAGGGCTTTTCGATTAAATTATACTAGGGTGCATATGCGTTTGGGGGCGAGTTTTGGTCAGTCCTTCGTTTTGATTTCCACGACGCGGCCAATGATGTTCAACAGCACGCGCAGATTGGGAATTTTTTCCAGAGCAACCTTCGCTCTACCCAATAGCCCCGTTTCTTTCCGGGCGATCTGCAAGTACCCTCGCCGGACGATTATCGGTTGGATTTCATCCCAGAGATAATTTTTCCGACCGATCTGGATGCCGGTTTTGTTAACCACCAATGGGCCAAAGGTTACATCCCGCCCCAGGTCGAATTGCTGGTTCGCCCGCTCAAACAGAATGGGGAACGTGTTTTCCTCGATGGCCTGCGCCAGTTTCTCCACATCACTGAAATTGTCGCTCAACACAAGTCGTTTGCCAGCGTAATCTTCCACCGTGTAGACATGAGCAATGCCAATGTGTATTCCCATAATATCGCGACGGGTAATGGACATGCGCAGCGCAGCCACGTCCTGCCAGCGCCAGAGGCGTTGACCCAGACGGCCTTTGAGCGCAAAGCCGTTGTGGAAGAGCAGGATGGATTTAGGCCAGATAACAAACGCGACGGTTGCGCAGACCAAGCCAATGAGGAGCAAGTTGCCGGACACCACTAACGGTTTGAAAATGGTTCCGCCCACCACTGCCGCGCCGAATCGGTTCCAGCCTTGATAGGCCTGGTACACACCATAAGCCTGGATGCCTCCAGCGGTCAATAATAAAACCAGCGCCGCGATCAACCAGGCCCAGCGTCTCCCCTTACGCAGCGGAAAGGTTGCAAGCGCGCCGCCGGGGTTTGAATGGGAAGATGATGGAGAGGGAGCAATTTTCATAGTGCTACTTGGCCAGGAGCCGGTGGATGAATCCACCGGCGGAGACTGCAAAGCCCGCTAAAGCGGGCTAAGATTTGGTTACCAGCCGTCTTTCGGCGGCTTCGGATTTTCACCCCCCAGCGAGCAGTGTGCGATTTCTCGTTCACTATACGGGTGGAAGGTGCCGCTTGAGCTGTGGGTAGAGGTTAAAGGCCTTCACCGCGCCTTCCACGACGCAAGTCAGAGGGTTATCCACCAGGTAGGCCGGGATGCCAAGCGATTTAGTGAAGAACTTGTCCACGCCGCGCAGCAACGCCCCGCCTCCGCACAGCGCCACGCCGCGATCAATGATGTCCGAAACCAGTTCAGGAGGGGTCTTTTCGAGGACACGGCGGCCGATCTCGATGAATGCCTTGAGCGGCTCCTGCAAGGCCTCGACTATCTCGCCGGTTGTCAACGTGACCGGACGCGGCAACCCACTGACCTGATCTTGTCCCTGAACTTCCATGCTCTCTTCTTTATCTTGCGGTACCGCCGCCCCGATCTTGAACTTTAACTGCTCGGCGGTCTGCGCACCGATGATAATGCCATACTTCTTGCGCACGTAAGCGACGATGGCTTCATCTAATTGCATCCCACCCGCGCGCATCGTCTCGGCTGAGACAATGCCATACATGGCAATGACCGCAACCTGCGTGGCCCCACCGCCCAGGCAGAGCACCATATTGCCGGATGGCGAGCCGATCGGCAGGTCCATACCAATGGAAGCGGCCAGCGGCTGCTGGATCAGGAAGGCCTCACGGCTGCCGGCTTGCAGGACAGCCTCGTGGACAGCGCGCGATTCGACGCTGGTGACACCGTAAGGCACCGAGATCATCACGCGCGGGCGGAAGAGACGCAAAGGCCCGCTGACGCGCCGCAGCAGGTAGGCCAGCAAGGCCTCGGTGATCTCGTAATCAGCCACCACACCGTTCTGCAATGGACGGGCCACTTCGAGATTTTCCGGCACGCGGCCGAACATGTTCTGCGCTTCCTTGCCCAGCGCGACGATCTTCTGTTCTTCCACTGCAATGACAACAATGGTGGGTTCCTCCACCAACACGCCAGAGCTATCCGCAATGCGCGTTTGAACCGTCCCCAGATCAATCCCCAGTTCCTTCGAAAATGGAGGCATTCTTAACTCACTTGGATTCTTCGGAAATCCTGGCCGGTTTGACCCCGCCGCGCCGGAAGCGTTTGACGGCATCCAGCCGCAGGTTGGACTTGCGCAATGCGGCCTCGATCTTTAGGTATGCATCCGAATCCGGCGGAGGCCCTTTGGCGAGCATCTCATCGGCGCGCTTACGCGCCGCCTCGGCGCGTGCCACATCAATCTCTTCCACGTTCTCAGCCGCGTCCGCCAGGATGGTGACAATATCCGGTTGCACCTCGGCCACGCCTCCGGCAACGGTGAACACCTCCTCGTGCCCCTTGGAGCGCACCTTGATAACCCCAAACTTGAGCGTGGTCAAGAGCGGGGCGTGGTTGGGCAGGATGCCCATCTCCCCCTCCGAGCCGGGGAGCAGCACCATGTCGGCATCCGCTTGGTAGACCATGCGGTCCTGGGAGACGATCTCACAACGAATGGGCATACTTTTCGGCCTTTTCACGCGCCTCATCAATCGTGCCGACCATCATAAAGGCCTGCTCGGGCAGGTCGTCGCACTTGCCGTCGAGGATTTCGCGGAAACCGCGCACGGTCTCGCGGACGGGAACGTACTTGCCATCCAGGCCGGTGAACTGCGTGGCGACGAAGAACGGCTGTGAGAAGAAGCGCTCGATCTTGCGGGCGCGGGACACAATAAGTTTATCATCCTCGCTCAACTCGTCAATCCCGAGAATGGCGATGATGTCCTGCAAGTCCTTGTAGCGCTGCAGCACGCGCTGACTCTCGCGGGCGGTGGTGTAGTGATCCACACCGACGATGTTCGGGTCGAGGATGCGGCTGGTGGATGCCAGCGGGTCAACCGCCGGGTAGATGCCTTTCTCGACGATGGCGCGCTCAAGAGCGATGGTTGCGTCCAAGTGGGTGAAGGTGGCGACTGGCGCCGGGTCCGAATAGTCGTCCGCCGGGACGTAGACAGCCTGCATCGAGGTGATCGAACCGGTGCGCGTCGAGGTGATGCGCTCCTGTAACTCGCCCATCTCCGTTGCCAGGGTCGGCTGGTAACCGACCGCCGAAGGCATACGTCCGAGCAGGGCCGAGACCTCCGAACCAGACATGGTAAAGCGGAAGATGTTGTCAATGAAGAGCAATACGTCACGGCCCTGGTCACGGAAGTATTCGGCCATCGAGAGCGCCGCCAGGCCAACGCGCAGACGCACGCCCGATGGCTCGTTCATCTGACCAAAGACCATCACGGTATCCTTCATGACGCCCGATTCGAGCATTTCGCGGTAGAGCTGCGTGCCTTCGCGGGTGCGCTCACCCACGCCAGCAAAGACCGAGTTGCCCTGGTGCACCGTAGCCACCGAGCGGATCAATTCCTGGATGATGACCGTCTTGCCCACTCCCGCGCCGCCGAAGATACCAGTCTTACCTCCCTTGGTGAAGGGAGCGATCAAGTCAATGACCTTGATGCCGGTCTCGAACATTTCGACACGCGTGGCCTGCTCGGCAAAAGGCGGAGCGGGGCGGTGAATGGGATAACGCATCTCGGCATGAACCGGTTCCTTCTCGTCGATTGCCCGCCCGAGGACGTTGAAGACGCGCCCCAGCGTAGCCTGTCCCACCGGTACCATAATCGGATTACCGGTAGCCTCGACGGGAAGTCCGCGCTGCAGGCCGTCGGTCGAGTCCATCGCCACGCAGCGCACCTGGTTATCGCCGAGGTGCTTTTCAACTTCCAGCACCAGCGGCTCTTTGTTCATGCGCTCAATCGCGATGGCCTCGAAAAGCTCGGGGAGCTCGCCTTCGGGGAATTCCACATCCACCACACTGCCTTGAATTTGGGCCACGCGGCCGGTAATATTTGTCATGCTGCCTCCGAAATTAAAGTTACCGCATTGCCTTCGCCAGCGCTTCCGCGCCACCGGCAATGTCCAACAGATCGTTGGTAATGGTCTGCTGGCGCGCCTTGTTGTAATCCAGTTGCAGGTGCGCGGTCAGCTCAAGGGCGTTATCCGTAGCATTGCGCATCGCCACCATGCGGGCGGCATGCTCCGAAGCCAGTGATTCGAGCAACGCCTGGTAGACCTGCAACGCGGTGAAACGCGGGATAATCTCATCCAGGATCTCGCGCTCGGCCGGCTCGTAGATATACGCCGCCGTCAGGTGCTGGTGCTGGAATGCCTCAACGCGCTCGTGAGTCTCCACTTCCAACGGCAATAGTTTCTTCTTCACCACTTCCTGCCGCCCCATGTTGATGAAATCAGTGTAGACCAGCCAGACCTCGTCCACGCGGCCATTTAGGAAGTCGTCCACCGCCATGCGGCCAATTGCCGAAACATCGGCAAAGGAAGGCGCGGCGGGCAGGTTGCTGAACTCGGCCAACACTTCCTTGCGGCGGCGCAGGAGCATGTCGCGTCCTTTGCGCCCAACGGCGATGTATGCCACCGGCACGGGATGGTGGTCGAATTGTTGTGCGGTAAAACGGACGATGTTCGTGTTGTACGCACCGGCCAAGCCGCGATCCCCACTAACGACAACCGCGAGCGTTTTCTTGACCTCTGGCCTGGTCGTTAAAAGCGGGTGCAGGTTTGCCCGCCCCGGCTGCCCAGCGACGTGCGTCAACACCTGCCAGGCCTTTTCTGCATAGGAACGCGTCGCCATGAGCTGCGCCATCGCCTTGCGCACCTTGCTCGCACTGACAGCCTCCATCGCGCGCGTCACCTGCGAGATATTCTTTACGCTGCGGATTCTCATCCGCATTTCACGGGCCGAAGACATTCTGTTCCTCTAGTACATTAGCAAGTTTACAGGTTTACAAGTTTACAGGTTGGAACGTTCCAACCTGTAAACTTTCCAACCTTCAAACTTTATGCCCAAGTCGCCTTGAACGCATCCAACACGGCGCGCAGGGATTTCTCATTCTCGGGTGTGATCTGTTTCTTCTCAGCAATCTCCTTGCCGATCTCCGGGTGAGATGCGGTAAGGTAACGCACCAGGTCGGTTTCCCACTTGCGCATCCGATCCAACGGCACTGCATCGGCGTAGCCGTTCGTTCCGGCAAAGATGACCATTACCTGGTTCTCCAACGACATCGGCTCGTACTGCGGCTGCTTGAGGATTTCCTGCATCCGCTGGCCGCGGTTCAACTGCGACTGCGTGGCCTTATCCAGGTCGGAAGCCATCAATGCGAAGGCAGCCAGCTCGCGGTATGCGGCCATATCCAGGCGCAACCGGCCGGCTACCTGGCGCATGGCCTTGACCTGCGCTGATCCGCCAACGCGCGAGACCGAGATGCCTACGTTCACCGCCGGGCGGATGCCGGCGTTGAACAGGTTACCTTCTAGGTAGATCTGGCCATCGGTGATCGAGATGACATTGGTGGGGATGTATGCCGAAACGTCGCCAAGCAGGGTCTCGATGATCGGCAGCGCGGTCAGCGAGCCGCCGCTCCCCTTGACCTTGACCAGCTTGTAGTCGTCCGGGTTTTTCATCTTCTTGATCGCTTCGCCGCCATCGTGCGCGGCGCGCGGTCCGCCATAAACTTGCTTATCCAGCGCGTCTCCGGCTTCGGCCAATGATCCCTTGAAATCTTTCATAACGATGACGAACTTATTCGCCAGCCGGGAGGCGCGCTCCAGCAAGCGGGAGTGCAGATAGAAAATATCACCGGGGTAGGCTTCACGTCCCGGCGGGCGACGCAGCAGCAGCGAGACCTGGCGATATGCCCAGGCGTGCTTCGAAAGGTCGTCATAGATGACCAGCGCGTCGCGCCCCGTCTCCAGGAACTCCTCGCCAATGGCGCAGCCGGCATAGGGCGCAATGTATTGCAGCGCGGCCGATTCGTCCGCCGATGCGACCACGAAAATGGTATGCTCCATCGCGCCGTAGCGTTCGAGCAGGGCTACGGTGCGGGCAATGGCTGCTTTCTTCTGGCCAATGGCCACGTAGATACAGATCAGGTCCTTGCCCTTCTGGTTGATGATCGTGTCAATCGCGAGGGCCGTTTTCCCCGTCTGGCGGTCGCCGATGATCAGCTCGCGCTGGCCGCGCCCGATGGGGATCATGCTGTCAATGGCTTTTATGCCGGTCTGGACAGGCGTATCCACATCCTGACGCTGGACAACACCCGCAGCGATGCGCTCGATGGGACGGTAGCCCGTGAACGCGATCGGGCCACGCCCATCCACCGGCTCGCCTAATGCGTTGACGACACGCCCGACCAGCCCATCGCCTACCGGTACTGAAGCAATGCGACCGGTCGAACGAACGATCATCCCTTCGGCGATCTCGGCGTAATCACCCATGATGATGACGCCAACGCTCTCTTTTTCCAGGTTGAAGGCGATGCCCATCACGCCATTCTGGAACTGGACCAGTTCCTGCGACTTGACATTCCCCAGGCCGCTGACACGGGCGATGCCATCGCCAGCCTCCGTGACCATGCCGATTTCGCTTATACCGATCTCGGGTTGGTAGGACTCGATCTGTCTCTGAAGCTCGCTGGTGATTTGTTTGGTAAGGTCAGCCATCATGCCTCCGCTGGAATGATTTCTAACGGCTATGCGCCGTTTTCGTTCATATAAAAAAAGCGCGCCGCGACATCGCCTAGCCCGCCGCAGGGCGACGCTAATGATACCTGAAAGAAGAGTGATTGTCTAGCTTGGTTTTTAATTTCACATTCGTTTGTGAAAGTTTAAGGATTTCCCCTCTTGTCAACAATGGAGAATGTTATATACTCCCCAATGAAAAAGGTAACCACTTTAGTAGGTCGGACTGGTAGTCCGACCTACGCAAACTTATTACCGAGGTAAAGAGATGATTGCCCCCTTGCAAGAAAAAGAAAGCGAGAAGCCTCCCAGTGCCACTCCGCGCCCGGCGCGTCCGTGGCGGGTGGCTGTGCTGGCCAACATCAAAGAGCATGACAAGCCGCTCCCGCCTGACGTTCCGCCGGATGCCGGCGCGGACTACGACTATATCGAAACGATCAACGTCATCCGGGCCGCGCTCGAAACCGATGGCCATTGGACGATGTTCATTCAGTCTGACAGCAACCTGCCCTACGCGCTAAAAGCGGCCAAGCCCGACATCTGCTTTAACATCGCTGAGGGCCTGGGGGGTGATGCGCGCGAAGCCCAAGCGCCAGCCTTGCTGGAAATGCTCAAGATCCCCTATACCGGCTCACGAGTGCTGACCAACGCCATTGCACTGGATAAGACGCTCACCAAGCGTATCTGGCGCGACCGCCGCCTGCCTGTGGCCCCGTTCCAGGAGTTCATCACCGGCGAGGAGCCGCTGCGCCCCGATCTGCGCTTCCCGCTGTTCGTCAAGCCGTCACGCGAAGGCACCGGCATGGGCGTGGACGTGCGCGCCATCGTCAACAACGAGGCCGAGCTGCGCGAGCGCGTCCACTATGTTGTCAACATGTACAAACAGCCGGCATTAGTGGAGACCTACCTCTCCGGGCGCGAGTTCACGGTGGCTGTGATGGGTCGCGCCGACGCCCGCCTGTATTCCCCACATCCCGAATGGTACGACGCCGATGGCTTCCATCGCTTTCCCATCCTGGAGCTGGACAGCACCCGCTCGGTGACGCCAGGCGTCTATGGGATAGAGGCCAAGGCGCAATCCGTTGGCTCAGAAGGCGCACCCGGCTATATCTGCCCTGCGCAGGTGGAGCCGGAACTGGCCAAGAAGCTGCAGCACTACGCCTGGCGCGCCCATCACCTGCTCGGCGCGCTGGACGTTTCGCGTATCGACTTCCGTCTCGACAGTGAGGGCAATCCCTGTCTGTTGGAGATCAACCCGCTGCCCGGCCTGACCCCCGACTACAGCGACCTGTGCCTGATCGCCAAAGCCGACGGCATCTCTTATGCCAACTTGATCCTGGAAATCCTCTACCTCGGCGCCTCGCGCTGGGGGATGATCGAGCCGCGTGATGTTCTCCCGCCGCTACCCAAGAAGCGCGGGTAATGGGGTAATCTTCTTTGAACCGCGAAGGAACGAAGCACGCGAAGGTTCTTTATCCTTTGAAAAGGTAGAAGGACTTCGCGACCTTCGCTTCTTCGCGGTTTATTCCTATTGGCCTGGGTTGGAGGTAACTCGATGAACGACACGATTAAACCCGTCTACCGCATCACTGATCTGGCCGCGGACGAGCGTCCGCGCGAGCGACTGGAGAGGCTCGGCCCGCAGGCGCTCAACACCGCTGAACTTCTTGCGATCCTGTTACGCGTTGGCGTGAGGGGCGAGAATGCCGTCCAGATGGGCCAGCGCCTGTTATCTGCATTTGACGGGTTGGCCGGGCTGCACCGCGCTCCGTTCGAGGAATTGTGTAATCAGCATGGAGTCAAGGAAGCCAAAGCTGCCCAAATCAAGGCCGCCATCGAATTGGGCAATCGCATGAGCGTTCTATCCCCAGACGAGCGTCCCTACATCAACGGCCCCGCCGACGCGGCTGCACTGGTCTCTTACGAGATGTCTGGCCTGGAGGAGGAGCACTTGCGCGTCATCCTGCTCGATACGCGCAACAGTGTTCTCGGTATGGTGGATGTCTATAAAGGCTCGGTCAATTCGTCGCAGGTGCATATCGGCGAGGTGTTCAAACCGGCCATCCGGCGCGGCGCGCCGAACATCATCGTGATCCACAACCACCCCAGCGGCGACCCGACCCCCAGCCCCGACGACATCGCCGTGACGCGCGCCCTCGCGCAAGCCGGCAAGCTGCTGGATATCAACGTGCTGGATCACATGGTCATCGGGCAGAACAGGTGGGTATCGTTGAAGGAGCGCGGATTAGGATTTGGATAAGATTGACTAGAATCTCTCGCTTAACGCCGTCGCCTGCTCCGCAGCATGATAAGAAAACCCCACCGGTGCCGCAGACGTAGGCTCCCACAGCCACTACTCGTGAAATATCACATTGCCGAATCCATCCCGGTCTCGATCTCTTCCAATACACCCGCCAGAGTTGGCGAGGGAGATGATGTCACACTCCCCTTTCCATCGTGTCTGTGGTTTGGAGCGTTGGGCAGGTTCGGATAATGTTCTGTATTGTCATAGCGGAAGACCAATTCCCCGCTTGCACTTTGGTAGTGATACACGTAAACAAGCCGCTCTACTTTGGCATCTACCTTTACGAATTCGCGAAAATGGAGCAGCGAATCATCGTGGAAATGGATATCGCCGCGAAGGTAGCCCCGGTTCGTACTGCGCTTATCGAAATGGATAGCATACTCCCGGACAAATGGAGAAGTTGCCAGCAGTGCATCAATTTGTTGAAAGTAGTCCTCGATCACACCACGAATGCCTTTTCCAACGCATTCTTTTGCTCTTGCAGGGATGAAAGCATTTTCGTCTCGCCCCACCATTCGATGAAATCGATGGTTTCACCGAGGTCATCAGCCGTAAAGCGATGTTTGAATTGGCGGGTGGTCATGTTGTATTGCTTCTCGAAGGCTGCCAGGCGTGACTTTGTACGGCGAATCCCGCTTTCCACCAGCTTCAACTCGCGCTGAAGAGCGGAAAGAAGCAAAGGGCGGATTGTTTCGGCATTTTCGGTTTGAACGATCACCTGTTGCAACATGGCACACCTCCGAAAAAGTACATCTCGCAATCATCAAGCTTTTCGCTAATACTTCCTTTATTCACCAGGACAATTATACAACTAACCGCCAACTGCCATTAGGCATCCGCTACTTGCCTCCATATAATGCCCTATGCACCGCACTCAACGCCCTCACCTGCTCGGCGGCATGGTATGACGACCGCACCAGCGGCGCGGACTCGACCCACTTGAAGCCAATCTCCAGCCCGTAGCGTTTGAGCTCAACAAACTCTTCCAACGCGTAATAGCGCGCGATCGGCAAGTGCTTCTTGCTTGGCTGGAGGTACTGGCCAAGAGTCAGGATGTCCACGCCCCACGAGCGCTGGTCGCGCATCACCGCTTTCACTTCCTCGATCTCCTCGCCCAGCCCGAGCATGATGCCCGATTTGGTCAGCACATCGGGATCGAGTTTTTTGGCATTGCTGAGGGTGGCCGCGGCCCACTCGTAGTGATCCTGCGGCTGGACCTGCTTGAACAGGCGCGGCACGGTCTCCACGTTGTGGTTCAATATCTCCGGCCGCGCTTCCAGTACGATCTTCAATGCTTCGAGCGAGCCTTTGAAATCAGGGATCAACACCTCGATGGAGCAGCCCGGTAGTAACTGGCGGATACGGCGGATGACCATGGCAAAAATCGGCGCGCCGCCATCCCGCCGGTCATCGCGGTTGACCGAGGTGATCACCGCGTGCTTCAGGTTCATCGCCTTAACGGCCTGCGTGACGCGCTCGGCTTCGCCCCAATCGAGCAAACCGGGCTTGCCGTGCTTGATATCGCAAAAGCCGCAGGTGCGCGTGCAGACATCACCCAACATCAGGAAGGTGGCCGTGCCAGCGCCCCAACACTCGCCGAGGTTGGGGCACATCGCCTCCTCGCAGACTGTGTGCAGCGACTTGGCGCGCATCAGCGCCTGCAATTGCTGGTAGCTCTCGCCTGCCGGGGCGCGGACTTTAATCCACTCCGGGCGGCGCAGTGGGGCGGGATGGTCAGTTTCCGGATTGACCCGGTCACGGGTAGGCGAAATGGGCATTATGGCGCTGGGGCAGGCTGTACCGGCTGCGCGTCCGGTTTAAGGTCATCGCCAATGGATTGGATCGCGGCGTTCAAAACATCCTCCCCCACCATGTTCATGAGCAACAAACCCAGCACCATGGATTTAACGCGCGGGCTGGTGGGATATGCGCTGAAAAGTTTAATCTGCTCGCCAAACGTCTTCTGATCCTCAGGCGACAGGTTCTGCATGAGTGTAAAGCAATAGACCGGGAGAGCAGCAAAAGCTTTCTCGAAGGAAATCTCTTTCATGATCTTGCTGACCATCTTGGCGCGCACCTCGCCGCGCTTACGATCCACGCCTCGATCCACAGCGGTGAGCATGGCTTCCAGGAACCGATTGGGGCCAATGGAGATGGTTTCATCACCGGATTTAACGGTGAAAAGCGAGGCGCGCAGGATGGCCATGGCGCCAAAACCGGCTACCATGGCCTGCACCCAGCCAGCCAAGTTGGTATCGGTCACACCGAATGTCCATCCGAAGACGCGAACAAAGAGGAGGGCAGCCACCGAGGCCAGGGCGTTAATAACCAAGTACAAACCAGCCGGCAAGGTACCTAAGGCATGACCTGGTTCATCTTTGTACCGGGAAATCAATTCGGCAATGCCAACCAGCGTACCCAACAACCCGGCGACCAGCCATTCTAGAATTTCAACGATGAGGTTCATATTCACATCCCCTTATACTAGGTGCTGTCATCTTGTGAAAACGTTATGGCGCGCACAATTTGCTCTGCCTCCATACTCAATCCAATAATCTCATGTCCGTTCGAATCGTCAAGTTCGATCAGCCCCTTTTCCTTCAACTGCTTGACCATGTCCGAAAACTCGACAAAGTTCAAGCCGCTCTCCGAGATCAGCTTGACCACCTCTATCCGACCGGAGGCGGCCAAGGTGGTCATGAACTTCAAGGACTGTTCGGCGACGGAGGCTTCCACCGGCTCGGATTCTTGAATACTTTTTAGAAAGGAACCGAAATAATCACTACTTGGTTTTGATTCCATACTGCCTCTCTTTCGGGAATATGAACATTCCCAAATTCATTGTAGTCAAAGACAAAATACAAGTCAAGATAGTCTCACTTGATCTTCCGGACGCGCAATCTGAGCCCTTCGACTTCATCGATCTCGACTCGTTCGCCTTTCTGTATCCGCTCCTGACCTTCGGCCAGCTCCGCCGTCCACAGCTCGCCACCCGCCTGAACCTGGCCGCTCACGTCAATGTCGGTGCGGGCGACGCCGATTGCCCCGCGCATCCCCTCCGCGCCGGAGACAACCGGCCGCTTTTGTGCCCGTAGCGCAAAGCTGATGATAACAACAAACAGGAGGCCGATGAGAATGCTGACCAGGATGACCAACGGAAGTGACACTTGCTGGAACCGCGGCGTGCCGGGTGAGTTGAACAGCACCAGCGCACTGACAACCAACGAACCGATGCCGGCTACGGTCAAACCGCCGTGCGTGGGCGCCTTGATATCCACAATGAAAAGCACGAAGGCAATGACCAGGAAGACCAGGCCGAACCAGTTGACCGAAAGCACGCTCATCCCATAAGCAGCCAACGCAAGGCAGACCACACCGATGAAGCCAGTTACCCATCCCCCAGGAGTGACAAATTCAACGATGATGGCCAATACGCCAATACTCTGAAGGACAAAAACTACGTTAGGACTGGTCAATATCTCCAACAACTGTTCGAGGAGCGTCATCGCCAGGCTCTCAGTGGCTGCTCCAGCAGTATGCAAGGTGCGCGACTCATCAGCCAACTGGATGGTGAATCCGTCCAATTGTCCCAGCAGGTCGTCCAGGTCGGTCGCAATGAAATCCACCAGGCCCACCTGAAGGGCTTCTGTGGCCGAGACAGCCTTGGCGGATTCGATAGTTGCTTCGGCCAGGGCGATGGCGTCGGCGCCGCGCCGTTCAGCAAGCGTGCGGACGGTGGCTTTGAGCGCTTCCATTTCCTTTGCCTTGAGCGTTTCCCCCAGATCTTCTCCCTGGCCGCCGACCGGGCTGGCTGCGCCGATAATGGTCTCAGGGGCCATGGCGGAGGCGTGACCTGCCAGGGTAACCATGGTGCCGGCCGAGCCAGCCATCGCTCCGCGCGGCGCCACGTATACCACAACCGGCACGCGGCTGGCGCGGATTTCCTGCACCATATCATTCATCGTTTTGATGTAGCCGCCGGGGGTATTGAGCTGCACGATGAGGACTTCCGCATCGCGCTGCTCGGCGACATCTATGCCACGCGATAGGTAATCGTGTACGGCCGGTGCGATCGCCCCATCAATGGTCAGGACAAGCACCAAAGGCGGCTCGCCCCCGGCCGCAGCACCGGTGCTAGCGTGCACAGGCTGGATGACCAAGAGGCTGAGACCAATAAGGGTCAGGAGTAGGCGCATGGATTTCATACAAGTATTATAATACCAACCCTCGCTGCTTGACCGCTTACCGTCATCACGGTAAAATCCATCCACTGCGGGCGTCGCCAAGTGGTAAGGCATCAGCCTTCCAAGCTGATATTCGCGGGTCCGAATCCCGTCGCCCGCTCCTTCGCCAGTATCCAGTGATCAGTATTCAGTAAGCAGTGTGAACTGATTACTGGTCACTGTTTACTGAATACTGGAAAGGGCCCGTAGCTCAGTGGTTAGAGCAGGCGACTCATAATCGCTTGGTCGCTGGTTCGAATCCAGCCGGGCCCATTCACTTACTTTTTCAAAAACACCTCTAGCGACCTGCGTGTGTACGAATCCAATTTTAGCGAGAGTGCCTGGCGCGGCTCGATCCAAAGGTACCCCTCGGCTTCGTCGTTGAGCGTCACGTCCGTGCCATCCGTCCTGCAGGAGTAATCGAAGAAGATGTAGTGGCGCGGCTTCCAGAAAGCGGGGTCGTAGACGAACTCCTGGAAATTGATCAACGCCAGATCATAGACATCCAGTCCGGTCTCCTCTTTCGCCTCGCGGACGACAGCCTGCTCGATCCTTTCGCCCAATTCGATGTGCCCGCCGGGAACGACGTAACTGCCCGGCCATTTGTGAGATTGCAGGAGGAGCAATTCGCCTTTGGGATTGAAGATGAACGCACCGACGGTCGGTTCGGGGTATTGTTGATCAGCCATGAGACTCCTATCCATAAATGGCAATAAGCAAGATGCCGCTAAAAATGATCGCCGCGCCCAGCACGCGATAGCCGCCCATCTTTTCGCCCAGGAAACGCCAGCCGGCAAAAGCGCCCAGCACCACGCTGACCTCGCGGATGGCTTCTGAATAGTTCAACGGGGCAAAGGAATAGGCGAAGAGGGCGATGGCGTATGCAACCACCCCCAGCAGACCGATGATGAGCAAACGAACCCAGCTTCCTTTCCAAGCATCGGCCAGGTGCTTCCAGCCATAACGGCGTAGGAGGAACGGCGTGGTGATGAACGGCACGACGACGAACATACTCAAGGCGTAGGGCAGGCTGGGGCCATGCTTGACCGCGAAGCCGTCTATGATGGTGTAAACCGAGATGATGAAGGAGACGGTCAATGCAATGGCGATGCCAACCAGGTGCGGCTTGTTCTCATGATTTTGCAGCAGGCTGGTCGCGCCGATGACGACGATCCCGCAAACGATCAAGCCGATGCCAATCGCCCCACCCGTTGTCGGCTTCTCGCCCAGAAAGAGGGCAGCCCATAGCACAAGCAGCGCCGGCGCCGCGCCGCGTGCCATGGGATAGACCAGTGAAAAATCATGGCCGCTGTAGGCGTAGGTGAGCACGACGAAGTAGATCGCTTCCAAAGTCCCGCTAATGAGGGCAAAGAGCCACATCGAACGCGGCGGGAGGCCAACGAAGAACAGCGCGATCAACGAGATGATCGCACCGACAACCACCTGCCAGCCCATGGCAATGTACTTGTCCTCTGATCCTTTGAGGAGCAGGTTCCACAGGGCATGCAGCGTGGCGGAGATGAGAAGTAGGACGAGGGCAAGGATGGGCATAGTTTTAGTGTGTATCGCTACTCCGACGTGTCACCCTGAACGAAGTGAAGGGTCTCCTTGCTAGCAGGGAGATGCTTCGTCGCGAAGAACGCTCCTCAGCATGACAACATAAGAGGGCTAATGGGAATACTGAAAGTATGAACTGACGATATCCGAAAAATCCGCGCTGGTGTGCAGGCGCAGGATGCGGAAGAAATCATCCGCGCTGGCACGCTTATAGGCCATCTGCGCGGCATAGTCTTTCAGAAAGGCGAAGAAGGCCTCATCACCGACGCGCACGCGCAGATCTTCCATGAACTCCGCGCCGCGCAAGTAGACGGCGTTGGTGTACGGGCGGAAACTGCCCAGTTCGTAGATGTTGGAATCCACCCAGCCAACCGGCTGGAAGCCGTAGACGCGGAAGTTCCACCACCAGCGCACCAGGTCAGGGTAGTACGTCTCGTAAAAAATTCGCTCGCTGTAGATGCTGAGGGCTTCATCCAGCCAAGGCTCGAGCGCTTGGTCGTTCCCTACCAGCCCGAACCACCAGGCATGCACCGCTTCATGGACACCGATCATCGTCAGGTTGTTCTGCGTCGTGCCGTCGTAACCCAGGTAGAAACTGCGGTTCAGGAAGAACAGGCTGCCGTATTCCATGCCGTCGGGGAAATAGGCTTGGACGATGCTCAGGCTGGCGAAAGGATAGGCAGCATAACGATCGCTGTAGACGGTTAGCGCGTCCACCACCGCTTGAAGAATAGCCCCACCAGCCAGATCATACCCACTAAAGTAATAGCTCGTCACCACCACCGAGCCAAAAGAAGCCGTCGAGGATAGGTACTTATCGCTGGCTGAAAAAGCGAACGTGCGCGCCTGGGGAAGGGTGTAATGCCAACCTGCACCGCTTGGCGTGGCTAGAGCGCTGGCCGCCACCGTCACTGCCAGGCTGGGATCGGACAGTTGGATGGTCACATCGAAATCGGCCACATCGTAGACCAAATGCTCACCGACCGAGGCGGGATCGTGCAGCAGCCAACCCTGGCCAGGGACATACGGCGCGACAAAGGGATACCAATCCACAAAATTGGATTGGGCATTGTTGTAGCCATAGATGCTGTCGGAGGCGAGCCACGGCAGGTACACCTCGAAGTGCATTGCCAATGTCACCGCGCCACCCGGGGCAAGGGACTGGGGCAGACAGAACTCGAGGCGCTGGCCGGCCAGGCTGTGGTTGGTGGATAATTGGCTGTCTATCGTCAGCCAGTCCAATTGGAATGAACTTTCCCAGCGGTTCGGCGCGACCGCCAGGACGAGGCTTGTCAGGGAATCGGGGGAGAGGTTGGGATAGATGACCGTCTCATCCACAGAGATGGAGTGGTTGAGATAATCCAACACGACCGCGAGGGTGTATTGCGGGCGCGGCGGAGTAACGCCCGGCGTCAGCGTGGGAGGCGGCGGGAGCAGCGTATTCGTGGGGGTGGGCGTCGAGGGAGGAGTGAGCGAGGGGGCAGGGGTAATGCTAGGCAGGGGAGCAGGGGGGCTGGGAGGCAGGGGAGAGGAGTCACTCGTTATCAGCGAGGAGTCCATCTGCGGTTGGAAGGGCGTTGGCGTGGGCGAGGCAAAGGGATTGGGGGTGATTGTCGGGGGGAAGGGGGTGGGAACGACCTGGGTTTGGTTCAACAGCCCCACAGCCGCGCAGCCGGTCAAAGTCAAGGACAGGAGTGAGAGGAGCAAGAGGGGAGATGTCAAAGTTGAAAGGCGTCGCATATTTGCGTTGTATTTGGAATCAGGGAGCTTGCTCCCGATGGCCCGATAGCAAGCTATCGGACTCCAGGGCCTGCTCGCGATAGCAAGCTATCGGATACCAGGATAAATCGTTCAGTGCATACTTTTGAAATATTCCCCGATAATATCAGAAACATCCGCCGTTGTGTGCTGGCGGAGCAAGGCAAAAAAATCGGCGGCCGTGGCGCGGCGATGGGCATACTGCGCGACGTAGTCTTGCAAGAAGGCGAAGAAGGCTTCGTCGCCGAGGCGCTGGCGCAGGGCTTCGAGGAAGCGCGCCCCGTTCAAGTAGACGGCGTTCGTATAGAGGCGGTAGCCGCCGGCATCATAGATGCGCGTGTCAAGAAAACCGCTGGGCTGGTAGAAATCGACGCGGTAATTCCACCACCAGGGCACGAGGTCGGGGGTGGTTTGCTCGTAGTAGACGCGCTCGCTATAAGTGGCGAGGGCTTCGTCCAGCCAGGGTTCGAGCGCTTGGTCATCGGCGACCAGGTCGAACCACCACTGGTGGGCGGTCTCGTGGGCGGCGATGATCGTCAGGTAATTCTTTGGCGTGCCGTCGTAGAGATTGTAGAAATCACGGCTCAGGAAGTAAAAGCCGGAAAATTCCATGCCATCGTTGAAGTCGCCCTGAACAGCGGTCATGGTGGCGTAGGGATAGGAACCGAAATGCGCGGCATATGCCTGCAACGCCTGGCTGGTGACGTGCAGCACGGTCTCGCCGGCCGATTCGTAGAACGGGAAGTAGTAGCTGTAGACTGTGACCCCGTCCACGGTTTCGCTCTGGACCTTGTACAGGGTGCTGAACGACAGAGCAAAGGTGCGTGCTGCTTCCAGCACAAACTTGTGGCTTGCGTCCGTTCCCGATGGCACTTCCGCGCCGCTGGCGGCGATGACGGGGTTCGAGCCATCTGTAAAAGAGACCGTCACCTCGAAATCGGCCGCGTCGTAGACGAGATGCTCCCCGTAGAACCAGGGATTATGCAGAATCCAGCCTGTGCCGGGAATGTACGGCACGACAAAGGGGTACCAGTCCACCAGGTTGACCTGCCGTGAGGTGTAACCGTAGATCTGCGGGCGCACGTCGTTGGGGTCGCTGTAGGCCGGCATCTGCGGTAGGATCAGGCTGAAAGTCAGCGAGAGCTTCGTGGTGTTGCCGGGCGCGAGCGGCTGGGGCATGATAATTTCGAGCCGTTGGCCTTTGAGGGTGTAAGCGTTCACAGGCGTTTCGTCAACGCTCAACGATTGCAGGCTGAAGCCGCCCATCCAGAGGTTAGGTTCCACTGCCAACACCAGGTTGGGCAGCGTCTCGCCGGTCGCATTGGGATAGAGAATGGTCTCCTCGACGGCCGCGGCTTTGCGGGTGTAGTTGAGCGCCAGGTTGAGGCTATATTGCGGGCGCGGGAGGGGGGCTGGCGTGGGTGTAAGGGTTGGCGTGGGCGAGGGGGTCGGGGAGCTGGGGAGAGGGGAGGCGGTGGGGCTGGGGAGCGTGGGCGCAGGGGTGCGGGGAGGGAGGGGGGAGGTGCAGGAGGTGAGGAGGAGGGTAAAAAGTAAAAAGTAAAAAGTGAGAGGTGAGACGTGGGACGAGTGACGGGTGACGAGTGACGGGTGACGAGTGGCGTGGGGCGTGAGACGGGAGACGAGTGACGTGGGACGAGTGACGTGGGGCGTGAGACGTGGAACGTAATTACCCATTCTTTTTCCTCAACAGTCCCTGGCGCGGATTGAACAGGAAGACCAGCAGGAAGATCAGGGTGGCGGTCAGGACGATGGCCGAGCCGGAGACAATGTTGAAGTAGTAGCTCAGGTAGAAGCCGGTCAGCGCGGAGAAAGCGCCGATGGCCGCCGAGACGAGCATCATTGCCCACAGGCGGCGGGTCAGCAAGGAGGCTGTCGCCGCCGGCGTGACCAGCATGGCGACCATCAACGCCACGCCCACCGTTTGCATGGCAACGGCAACGGTCAGCGCCATCAGCACGAAGAGCAGGTTGTTGAGCAGGGAGGCCGGCAAGCGCAAGGTGGCGGCGAGGATGGGGTCGAATGAAAGGACGAGGAATTCTTTGTAGAAGAGGAAGATGATCAATAGGATGCCTGCGCCGAACGCGGCGGTCAAGATCAGGTCACGCGCCGAGACACCGAGTACGTCGCCAAAAAGGAAGTGGCTCAAGTCCACGCTGTAGCTGCGCACAGAAGAGATGAGTGCAATGCCCAGCGCGAACATGCTGGCAAAGAGGATGCCGATGGCAGTATCCTCCTTGATCCCGGCGCGGCGGCTGACGCGCCCGATGGCAAGCGCCACCAGCACCGCTGAACCGAGCGCCCACCAGAAGAGGTTCTCCCGTCCGCCGCCGCTGACGAGGTAGCCAAGCGCCACGCCGGGCAGCACCGCGTGCGCCAGCGCGTCGCCGAAGAAGGCCATGCCGCGCAGGACTACGTACACGCCGATCACCGCGCAGACCACGCCGACGATGGCGGCGGCCAGCAAGCCGCGCTGAATAAATGAGTAATTGATAGGTTCGAGAAGCAAGGACATGATGATTTACGATTTTGGATTTACGATTTACGATTGGATTTACGATTTACGATTGGATTTTCGATTTACGATTTTGGATTTCGATTTACGATTTTGGATTTCGATTTACGATTTTGGATTTCGATTTACGATTTTGGATTTCGATTTACGATTGGATTTTGGATTTACGATTTACGATTTGGGATTTACGATTAGCGGCGTGAGCGGAGGGTTTTGAGGGAGGCGACAGTCATGGAGAGGATCTCATCGGTTTCTTTATACAAACCAGTTGTCTTTTCTGGAGGAATGATACCGCTCTCCGTGAGCAATTCAAGCCAGTATAGTGTTTCATCGCTTTCTTCTTCGACGGTCTTCAGTTTGTTGATCATGTCTGGCGTAGATTTGACCCGGCAAGCCGCCCGATAATTCGCGCCGATGGAAGTCCCGGAGCGCAATAGCTGACGGCCAAGAATATCAGCAACCTTTGTGTTCGGTAAACCCTCCACCAACCGGATGACGCCCAATGCCACCCGCTTCGTTTTATCCTTGAACTCTTTTTCGTTCATTACCTTCCTCCTTCATGAACAATCGTAAATCGTTAATCGTAAATCGCAAATTCATTCCGGTGGACAACATTCATCTACAACCATCACTCCGGTTTGATCCAATCGTAGATTTCCACCATAAGCCTGCAATAGGTTTTCGGTGGTTAGTACTTCAGTTGGCGCGCCAAAGTGGATTAGCCGCCGGTTGAGCAGCATGACGCGGTCAAAGGAACGCGCCGCCTGGCCGAGGTCGTGGGTGGCGACCATCAGGGTGATCTTGCGCTGGCGGAGGCTATCCAGCACGCCGAGAATGGCCTCCTGCGAGGGGATGTCCAGGCCGTTGAGCGGTTCATCCATCAGCACCAGCTCGGCCTCCTGCGCCAGGGCGCGCGCCAGGAACATGCGCTGCTGCTGCCCGCCGGAAAGCTCGCCAATCTGGCGGCTTGCGAGAGGAAGCATATCCACCGCCTCCAGCGCGAGGCGGACGGCGCGCCAGTCGCCGCGGCGCGGCCAGCGGAAGAGTCCCACACGGCCGATGCGTCCCATCATGACCACATCTTCCACGCTGGCCGGGAAGCGCCAGTCCACCTGAGCGCGCTGAGGAACGTAGGCAATGCAAATGTGGCCGCGCGGCCCGTAGCCGGAAATCTTCACCTCGCCGGAAGAGGGCGGCAGGACGCCAGCGATGACTTTGAAGAGGGTGCTTTTCCCTGCGCCGTTCGGCCCGACCACGGCGACACGCTCCCCGGCGTGCAGGTGGAAGGTCACGGCTTCGAGGGCGAAGCGGCCATTGTAGCGCACGTCCAGCCGGCGCGTTTCGAGGATGGGCGCATCCGGGTCGTGGTGGACGTGGGTGTAGGGGAGGACAGGGGAGGAATTGTGCGTCAAGGTTGGCATCGGAATGTGTGCCGGCTCACGGCCGGCGTCAGGGCTGGCCTCAAGAGCGGCAGCCGGCGACGATCTGGCTGACATCGTACTTCAACATGTCAATATAGGTCGGTGCGGGGCCATCGAGGGTGGAGAGCGAGTGGGTATACAGTTGGGTGACGACCTTCAGGCCGGTCTCGGAGGCGATCTGCTCGGCCAATTGCGGATTGGCGCCCACCTCAAGGAAGATGGCCGGCGCGCCGGTCGCCTTGATCTGCGTGATCAGATCGGCCATCTGCCGGGCGGTCGGCGCGGCGTCGGTGCTGAAGCTGGGGATGACCGCGCCTACCACCGTGAAGCCGTAACGCTCGGCAAAATAGCCCAGGCTCTCGTGGTTGGTGACCAACATGCGGCGCTCCGGCGCGAGGGTTCCCACCTGCTGCGTGATCCAAGCGTCGAGGGCTTGCAACTGCTCGATGTAGGCAGCGGCATTGGCGGCGTAGAGCGTGGCGCCAGCGGGGTCGGCCTGGCTGAGGCCGTCGCGAATGTTCTCCGCATACCGGATGACGTTGTTGGGGTCGAGCCAGAAGTGCGGGTCGCCTTCGGTATACTCGCCAGCCGGATCAGGGCGCGGCGTCAGGCCGGAGGAGGCGGTGATAATGGACTGTCCGCTGGCGTTGGAGAGCAGCGGGGCGAGGAAGGATTCGAGGCCGGCGCCGTTGAGGATCAGGACGGTGCAATCCGCAACCTTGGCGGCGTCGCTTGGCACCGGCTGGTAGGCATGCGGGTCCACACCGAGCGGGATAAGGGTCTCGACCTGGAGCCGGTTCCCGGCCACGTTCTGGGCTATGTCTGCGAGGAAGGATTCAACCGCCAGGACGCGCGGCGGGGCGGAGGGCTGCGACTGGGTAGGGGCGGGCGCAGGCGTCGAGGTTGGTGAGGCGAGAGTACAGGAGGCCAGGAGGAGGAGCAGAAGGGAGGGTAACGTTTTGCGCATAAGCCCTATTGTATCGTATGTGCGGCAGGCAAGTGCTCATCCTGGCATCCCAGACGCCAGCCGCGACCATCACGATTGAGCAAGGTATCGGCTTCTGAGGGGCCCCAGCTCCCTGAGGCGTAGCTCTTCAGCTCGGGCGTTCCATCCTGTTCCCAGCCTTGGTTCACCGGATCAACCAGCCGCCAGCAGGTTTCGATGGCGTCGCTGCGGTTGAAGAGCGACGCGTCGCCAGCCAGGGCATCCAGCAGCAGCCGCTCATACGCATCGGGCAAGGTCCCTTGGAACGAGGTGTTGTAATGGAAGTCCATGTCCACCGAGCGCATCTCCTGGCTCGTATCCGGCGCCTTGGCCTCGAAACGCAGGTGGATGCCTTCGTCGGGTTGGATGCAGATCGAGAGGATATTGGGTGTGAATTGATTGTTTTCAGGGAGATGGAACATCAGGTGCGGGGGGCGTTGGAATTCAATCACAATCTCAGAAGCCTTCACGGGCATCACTTTTCCCGAGCGCAAGTAGAACGGAACTCCCTGCCAACGCCAATTGTCGATGTTGAGTTTGATGGCGGCGTAAGTGGCCGTTTGCGAGTTTGGCGCAACCCCTTCCAGGTCGCGGAAGCCAGTGTATTGCCCGCGCACGGTATCGGCGAGGGCTATCGGCCGGATACTCTCCAATAGCTTGATCTTTTCATTCCGGACGGCATCGGCATTGAACGAAGAGGGTGGTTCCATGGCGACAAGCGCCAGAAGTTGAAATAAATGGTTCTGGAACATATCCCGCAGGACACCGGCGCGGTCGTAATACCCGGCGCGATGGCCGACATCGACGGTCTCAGCGACAGTGATCTGCACATTATTGATATAACGCCGGTTCCAGACCGGCTCGAAGATGGTATTGGCAAAGCGGAAATACAGGATGTTCTGAGCGGTCTCTTTCCCAAGGTAGTGGTCGATGCGATAGACCTGGCTTTCAGCAAAAACCTTGTGGACTGCCCCGTTGAGCGCCTGGGCAGAGGCCAGGTCATGGCCAAACGGTTTTTCGATGATGATGCGCCGCCAGACAGGCGCCGTCCCTGCAATCGTGTCCGCGGCCATTTGAACTTTCCCCAGGTTCTCGACAGTGGGGATATAGAATTCGGGCGCGATGGCGAGATAATATAACCGGTTTGCTGGCCCAGACTCCAAAGGCTGAAGATAAGACGCCAAACGCTTGAAATCTTCCATTACATCCAAATTGCCAGAATAATAGTGCAACATGGGGGCAAAGCGCGCCCAGACCGATTTATCAAAGGTCTCTGGGGTAAAGGTCTTTACGCCGTCCAGAAGATGCACACGAAATTCGTCATCGCTATATGGATGGCGGGAAAATCCGACGATTTCCGTGCAGTCTGTCAGACGGCCTTTCTTGAAATTGTTATAGAGCGCCGGCACCAGCTTGCGCCAGGTCAGGTCGCCCGAAGCGCCAAAGATCACCAGCGTGGTTGGGAGACAGGAGTCAGACATTTTGTTCACTCGCTCTTGAGTGGATGACCACCGAACTGGTTGCGCATGGCGGCCAACAGCTTGGCGGCATAGCTGTCGCTTTGGCGGCTGATGAAACGCTCCTGTAAAGAGAGGGTGATCACCGGCGCGGGCACGTCCAGGTCGATCGCCTCAGCCACCGTCCAACGACCTTCGCCACTATCGGCCACCCAGCCTTTGATATGGGTCAACGCCTGGTCTTCTTCCAGTGCATTGGCGATCAGGTCGAGCAGCCAGGAGCGAACCACGCTGCCGTAGCGCCAGATCTGCGAAATTTGCTCCAGGTCGAGGGCAAAATCCTGCTTGGCGCGCATGATCTCGAAGCCTTCGGCGTAGGCCTGCATCAAGCCATATTCGATGCCATTATGGATCATCTTGACAAAATGACCGGCGCCATGCCCACCGACCCGCCCCCAGCCCTTGTCCGGCGCAGGCGCAAGGGTCTCGAAAATGGGGCGCAAGCGCTCCACCACTCCGGGATCGCCGCCGACCATCAGGCTGTAGCCTTCGCTGAGGCCCCAGATGCCGCCGCTGGTGCCGGCATCCACATAATGGATGCCGGCCGGCTGCAAGGCTGCGGCGCGACGGATATCGTCCTTGTAGTAGGTGTTGCCGCCATCGATGATCACATCACCGGGGGAAAGGATCGAAGCCAGCTCGTGGATCACATCTTCGGTGGGAGCGCCGGCGGGCACCATGACCCAGACGATACGCGGTTCAGCGAGCAGCTTGACCACCTCCGCGGTCGAATAGGCCGGCGTCAGCCCAGCGTCAGCGGCCAACTGCTTGGTAATATCCGGAGAGTGGTTGTATCCGACCACGCGGTGGCCGCCTTTCAACAACCGGCGAGCCATGTTGCCGCCCATTTTGCCCAAACCAATGATTGCAAGTTCCATGATAATTCTCCTTCCGTGAGCCGGGGGCCGGAGGTTGAAACCCCCGGCTAAGATGCGAAGCCACCTGAAGGTGGCTGAAAACCGGTTCCCAACCCGCTCTCTCGAAGCGCCCTTTAGGGCAGAGGGCTTCGCAAACCGTCAATACCTTCGAAAGGGTGAGCAATTACGAATACGTGATATTCGATTAAACTGAATCCTCACCTATGCTTCCGTCTTTACGTCCACCACATCCACTTTACTGTCGGTCAGGTTGTAATAACAGAGCAGGTACGTAGTTCTTCCGGCCACAGTTGCCGCCGGTAACGTGCATCCGATGGCTCGAAATGTCGAACTCCACGTCAGAGTTCTCGCTGCCCCTGCGTCCTTCAGGCGGATGCGCAGGGGTTGACCATCCACCGGCGATCCTGTCACCGAGAAGGATGTGTGATGGGCAATCGCCGTAAGCTGGTATTGATCTGTTTTATCGAGATCGATGGCCGCCGAGGCGCTGTCGGTGGCGGATACTACCCGCGGCGCAATGAAGCTCTTTTCCCCCAACAGAATCAGCTTCCCAAATCGGATGGTCCGCCAGCCGCTCGCCTCTTCGTAGCTGTCACCCTGGCCACCGGCGAGCATGATCGTCGAATTGGCTGCCCCATCCAAGTACGCGTATGCCACAACGCTGCCCGTCTTCAGCCCGCCATAGATCGAGATGACCATGTTCGCAAAAACACCCACCACATACCGTTGATACCGGTTGGACGTCCCGTAGCAACCGACCACTGTTCCCCAGCCAATGATATGGATGCCCGGCCCGCCGTTAGTAATGTTTCCGGCGCTCTCCCAGTTGTTCTCAACGTGTACCCCTTCGAGAAACGAGTATAAACACGATAGGCTAATCCCGCTCTCCTGTGCAGTAAGGTAAGTGCCGCCAATTATCTTGATATCCCCTTGATCGCATTTCAGCCCATTCTTCCCACCGCGTGTGCTACACCCGATTACCTCTGTGGACGATGCGCCGTCGCCGGTAATATAGATTGGGTAATTGGTGAGATTACCGCTGGCCGCAATCATGTGGCAATACTTGATCGCTCCCTCGAATGCTTTTGTCACGTAGATGCCATGCTCCGGAAAATTCTCGGCAGCCAGGCATTCCAAAGTGTATCCATATATGGCATCCGCTCGGCCGGGGCCTGATTGCAGTCGAAAGCCGCAGTTCTTGAAGCGCAGCCCGAACACATGCAGGTCGCGCCACAAGTGCCCATGCGATTCAGTATCCACACTGAACCCATATTTATCCGGGCCGGTCATTTCGATGGTCGCCCCATAACCATAGATCATCCCGCCGACCATGTTCGCCAGTGGTTGGAAGACGATCATGCTGGAGACCTTGTAATGCCCAGGCGGGATCAGGAACACTCCCGGATACCCTTTGGTTCCCCCGATCATATATTTATTAACCGCTTTCTGGAGCGCACCCGTGCTGGGCATAGCACCACTTGGATCGGCGCCGAAATCAAGCGCATTGATCATACGGAATGCCGCCTGCATGAAACCTTCCGGTGGCATTTCTACACCCGCCTTTCTGCCGTTTTTAATTCCGGCTTGTCGCCAATGGCTGGCGTTCTCGGCGCTTCTACGGGAGAGATGAGCATTTGAACGTCATCCTTTCTCCAATTCCGCGGCCTCGTCCGGGGCAAGCTCCTTTTTGAGGAACACGTACATCCCTACAGAAGTGCTTTCGCCGGGGCCGGTCATCTGGCGACGGGGGACAACGTTAACCACCTCCCAACCCTCCAATCCGGCGTCGTTCAGCTCGTAGATGCGGAAGCCTTCTCCGCTCTCATCTTCCTGCAAGAACGCGGCAGGAGGCAGGTAAACGACCTTGTGGAGAAAGACCTTCTTGCCATTCTTGAGACGAATCCTGGCTGCCTCCACCAATTTCTGGCTTCCGTAGCGCAGCTCGGTCTCGATCTGGTCGCGCATCCGCTTGTTCTCTGGGTCTACCAGCATCTCCTCGGCGGTTTCGCTGATATCATCAATGTCGCTTTGCTTTGCCATGAGAAGGTATTCCAGCCCGCGCCGGTCACCAAGCTTGACCAGGGCTTCGGCGGCGTCCAACTGATCCATCCAGTCTTCGCTTTCGTTCATCAGTTCAAGGAGGCTTTCCACGTCACGCATGTTGACCAGATCATCGAAGGTTGATCCCATATTTGACTCCATAATTTGGAAGATTTTCCGCCAGCGGCCCATGCGGGTCAATGAGGGATTGTAATTCAGGATTAGGCACGGTACTTCCCTTCCAACCTCTCCTGCCTATGCTTCAACTCCTCCATCCAATGCTTATACTCATAGCGCGGCAACTCTTGTTCGCCCACTCGCTTCATCGCCTTGCGCGTCCACTCCAGCGCGGCGGGGTAATCCCGCAGGCGGTGTTCGCAGTGCTTGGCCATTTCCACAAAGGCGTAGACATGCCCCTTGGCGGCAGCCTTTTCCCACAGGCGAACGGAATCGGCCAGGTCACCGCGCCGGCGCTGCAAAATGGACAGCCTCCGCACGGCCTGCCAGAAATCGGCTTCGGGCAGGGATTGTTCCAGGCCGCGCTCATAAAGCTGGGCGGCGGTATCCCACTTGCCTAAATCCTCGAAGAGCTTGGCGAGGGCGATGCGATCCAGGCCATGCTCGATGGACTCATGCAGCGGGTCGGCAAGCATATGGGCGATGTGGGTAAGCAAGGCGGCCATGGCGACCACGTCCATGGCGTTGTGGTAGAAGACACCTTTCAACGGCGTGGCGTCAGCGGTGCGCAGATAATCGAAGTAGAGGTAGGGGATCTCGTAACCCGGCACCTCTTCGACCGTGCGCGGGGCGAACAGCACGTTCTCTTCGAGGTACTTGAGGGCGCGCGAGGGCAACCGGTCACGCCAGAGGCGGCGGGCAAGGGGCAAGAGATCAAGATGAGAAAACCAGTCGAGCGGATTCGGGATGCTGTGTAACGTGTAACGTGTAACAAGTAATGGCGCGTCGAACGCCTTGCCATTGAAGGTGACCAGCGCCTGGCACGGGGCAAGGAAATCGGCCAGGGCTTCGAGCAGCGGTGGCTCCTCGCTGGGATCGCGCATGAAGAACTGGAGCAGGCGAAAGGTCCCGCCCGGCTCGCAGCGTCCCACGCCGACCAGGAAGGCATACGTCCCAGTCCCGCCCGCCAGGCCGCTGGTTTCGGTATCAAGAAAGGCAAAGGATTCGAGGGGGAGTTGGGCGAGGCGCGCATCTTTCGCCCATTCGGAGATAAGGTGGAGAGGGTTAGAAGTTAGGGGAGGAGGAGATAGCGGGGGAGGATATGGGGAGAGGGAGGCAATGCCGTGACGGTAGGAGGGGGGGAATGTTTGCTCAACGATGAAAGCCTCGCCGTGGCGCGTCTTCGTCCAGCGTCCATCCACCACTTCTTCGATGGGGACGCCGGTTTTGACCTTGGGCTGCGGCGGGAGCAGGTCGGAGACGCCGACCTTGACACCCAGGGATTTGAGCTGGTCGGCCAGGGAGCGAGGGGGCATACGGCGATTATATCGCAGGCAATGGTTGAATTTCGTGCTAAACTTATAGCCTCTCAAGGAGGCACTATGCTGACGATACCTGCGAAAGGCCGCTCCAAAAAGGATGTACTCGAAGCCATGCGCACCGCCCGCGACTACGACATTCAGTGGGAACGAGGGCGCGTTTTCGGCTTGGTCTATCACATCAGCGAGGAGATAGACGACTTGCTCAAAGAAGCCTTCACCATGTTCTTCGCCGAGAACGGCCTCAACCCCACCGCCTTCCCCAGCTTGCGCAAGTTCGAGACCGAAGTGGTGGCGATGACCGCTGCATTGCTCAACGGCGATGCAAACGTCTGCGGCAATATCACCACCGGAGGCACCGAAAGCCTGCTGATGGCGGTCAAGACAGCGCGCGATTGGGCGCGTAAGCATCATCCCGAAATCAAGGCGCCGGAGATGGTGCTGCCGGTCACCGCGCACCCGGCTTTCGACAAGGCCGCCGAGTACTTTGGAGTAAAAGCCATCCATGTGCCGGTGCGCGCCGATTTTCGCGCCGACATGGAGGCGATGCGCGCCGCGATTACGCCAGACACCATCCTGATGGTCGGATCGGCGCCATCCTACCCGCACGGCGTGGTGGACCCGATCCGCGAGCTGGCGGCGGTCGCCCAGGAACGCGGCCTGCTCTTCCACACCGATTCCTGCGTCGGCGGCTTCATGCTTCCCTATGTGCGCAAACTCGGCTACCCCGTGCCGGATTTTGATTTCTCCGTGCCGGGCGTGACCTCCATATCCGCGGACCTGCACAAGTTCGGCTACGCGGCCAAGCCAGCCTCGGTCATCCTCTATCGCACGCCGGATCTGCGCCGCTGCCAGATGTTCGTCTACATCGACTGGCCGGGTGGCATCTACCCTTCGCCAACCATGACCGGCTCGCGCGCCGGCGGACCAGTGGCAGCGGCCTGGGCTTTGATGAACTACCTCGGTGAGGAGGGCTACCTGCACATCGCTGATACGGTGATGAAGACGACCAAGTACTTGCAAGAGAGCATCCGGGCCATCCCCGGCCTGAGTGTGCTCAGCGACCCGGAGATGAGCGTCTTTGCCATTGCTTCCCACAAAATGGACGTAAACGAGATCGCCGACGAGCTGGAACTGCGCGGCTGGCACCTCGACCGGCAGCATTTCCCCACCTGCCTGCACATGACGGTTAACTACATGCACGCGGCGGTGGTCGATGAGTTCCTGGACGACCTGGCCGCGGTGGCCGGCGTTGTCCGCAAACCGAGCCTGCGCAAGACGGCCAGCAAGGTGCTGATCGCCATCGCCAACTTCCTGACGCGCATCCTGCCGGAAAAGTGGGTCAGCGGTCTGATGGGCAAGGTCTCGTCGCTGTTGGGCGGTGGCGGTGGCTTGCCCTCCCGCCTGGCGCCCATCTACGGGCTGATCGGAACCCTGCCAAATCGAGGGGATTTGAAGGAGTTGGTGTTAGATTTGTTGGATGGTATGACAAGATAATAAACTCGCCAAAGGAACACCTGATGAGCATCATCGAGCAAGCTCTGCCCAAGAAAGAAACCCTTTCATTCTGGACGAAACTGGTCTACGGTAGCGGCGACTGGAGCGCCAGCTACGGCACGCTGCGCCAGATCTTCTACGCTATTTTCCTGACCGACGTGGTCGGGCTGGAACCGCGCCTCGCCTCCGTAGCCGCCCTGTTCGGCATCCTTTGGGACGCGGTCAATGACCCGCTGGTCGGCATGCTCACCGACCGCGTCCGCACGCGCTGGGGAAGGCGGAGGCCATTCCTGCTCATCTTCGCCATCCCCTTTGGGCTGAGTTTCATGTTGCTCTGGTGGGCGCCGCCTTGGAAAAGCCAGATCGCGGTGGCAGCCAGCGTCACACTGGCGTTCATGATCAGCGATACGCTCGAGACGCTGGTCGGCGTGCCGTTCTCCGCCTTGCTGCCCGAACTGGCGCACGACTACGACGAGCGTACAACACTGACCAGCTTCCGCATCTTCTTCAACCTGCTGGCCTCGCTGGTGACCGCTGTCGCCGCGCCGATGATCGTGGACGCCGCGCTGAACGCCGGCCTGACCCAGCAGCAAGGGTACCTTTTGGTGGCCGGCCTGTTCGGCGGGTTGACAGCCATCCCATTCTTGCTCATTTTCACCGTGGTGCGCGAGCGATATGTCGGGACAGAACAACCGCAAGACCCCACCCCCTTCCGCCAGACCGTGCGTACCGCCTGGGGCAATGTCCCCTTCCGCTTCGCCACCCTGATCTACATGCTCAACTGGATCACCTTCGACCTTGTGGCATTGTGCCTGCCCTTCTACCTGCTCTACTGGATCGCGCGTGGGGACCTGCTGGCCTCGGTGCCGCTGCTCGGCATCAGCCTGCCACTCGAATCAGCGGTCTTCGCCATCCTGCTCATCACCTCGGTGATTGCCCTGCCCCTCTGGCTGTGGCTCTCGCACCGCACGAGCAAACGCAGCGCCTACATCGTCGGCATGGTCTTTTGGGCGGGCGTGCAACTGGCGATCTTTTCGGTGCGGCCCGGGCAGATCACGCTGGTGCTGTGGATGGCTTTCCTGGCCGGGTTGAGCGTCTCGGCGGCGCACGTGCTGCCGGATGCCATCTTCCCGGATGTGATCGAGTGGGACGAGTTGCGCACCGGCCGGAGGCAGGAGGGCATCTACTACGGCGTCAAGAACTTCATCCGCAAGCTGACCGGCGCGTTCGCCATTTTCATCGCCCTGCAGGTGCTGGGCTGGTTCGGCTATCAGACGCCGCCGGAGGCCGCGACCACCTTCCAGCAGACGCCGCTCACGCTGACGGCCATCCGCGTGCTGATCGGTCCCTTCGGGGCGCTGCTGCTCTTCAGCGCGGTGACGGCAGCCTGGTTCTATCCCCTCACCCGCGAACGTCATGCCCGCATCCGCAAATTGCTGGCGCAGCGCCAGGCGCGCTAAAAGATGCTTTAACACGACGGACACAAAGTAACACAAAGGAAACCTAAACTCCTTCGTATCCTTTGTGCCCTTCGTGTTTAGAATCCTTTCCTAATATGACCCGCCTGGCAAACGCCGCACTTCCAAAGCTCACAACCTGGCAAAAGCTCATCTTTGGCTCCGGCCAATACGGCCTGGCAGCCTTCGGGATGCTGCGCCAGATCTTCTACGCCATCTTCCTGACCGATGTGGTCGGCCTCGACCCGCGCCTGGCCTCGCTCGGCGCGTTGGTGGGCATCTTCTGGGATGCGCTCAACGACCCGCTGGTCGGCATGATCAGCGATCGGGTGCGCTCGCGTATGGGCCGCCGCCGTCCCTTCCTGCTGCTGTTTACCATTCCCTTTGGGTTGAGTTTCGTCATCCTATGGTGGGCTCCACCCTGGCAGAGCCAGATCGCCCTGGCTGCCTATGTCACGCTGGCTTTCATGCTCAGCGACACATTCGGTACGCTGGTGGCTGTACCGTACACGGCCATGACCGCTGAGCTCAGCCAAGACTACGACGAACGCACCTCCCTGGCCGGTTACCGCATGTTCTTCCAATTGGCCGCCTCGCTGACCACGGCCATCGCCGCCCCCTCCATTGTGGACGCTGCCCTGGCATCCGACCTGACCCAGCAGCAGGGCTATCTGATCGTCTCGAGTCTGTTCGGTGGGGTGGCTATTCTGCCCTTGTTCGCCATCTTTTTCTCCATCCGCAGCGGAGGCAGCAGCGAACCGGAGCAGGCGCCAATCCCCGTCAAAGCGGCCTTACGCGCTGCCTGGGCCAACATCCCGTTCCGCATCGCCGTTTTCCTGAACATGCTCAACTGGATGGCTGCCGACCTGGTGGCGTTGATGCTGCCCTACTACCTGCTCTATTGGATCGCGCGCGGAGACCAGGCGGCCAGCGTGAGCCTCTTTGGCTTGAAGTTGAGCCTGGAATCCGGTGTACTTGGTTTGCTGATCGCCACTGCCATTCTTGCCATCCCCTTTTGGACCTGGCTTTCGGGCCGCTTGAGCAAGCGTCTCACCTACTTGATCGGCATCACGCCCTGGCTGCTGGCCTACGTAATCCTTGCCTTCGTCCAACCTGGCCAGTCGAACCTGATGCTGGGACTCGCGGCCTTTGCCGGGCTGGGGTTAGCGACCGGCTACGTGCTGCCGGAAGCCATTTTCCCCGACGTGATCGAGTGGGATGAATTGCTCACCCGCCGCCGGCAGGAGGGCATTTACTATGGCATCAAGAACTTCGTGCGCAAGATCAGCGGCGCGATCGCCTTCTTCCTGGCCCTGCAGATCCTGGGTTGGTCGGGCTACCAAGCCCCGCCGGCCGGCGCGCTGGGTTTCATGCAGCCTGCCGGCGCGCTGCAAGCCATTCGCCTGCTGGTAGGCCCCAGCGGTGCGTTGCTGTTACTAGGAGCATTGGCAATGGCTTGGTTCTATCCCCTCACCCGCGAACGTCATGCCCGCATCCGTAGATTGCTGGCGCGACGCCAGGCGCGTTAAATGGGTAGTTTATCCAGATACCAGTTTGACGCGTTCTTCAGTCAGAAGCTTGGCTTCCGCCAGCGCGGAGGCGCGCATCGTTATCGGAAATTTGTTATGCAACGGGCTGAGCTTTGCTCCCCAACGGCTGGGGAGCAAGAAAATCACGTACACCACACGGTAAAGGAGCCCTGTCAGACGGCTGGCTTCAGCGACTTCTTCCAGGCCGGCATCGTCCCAGCCGCCAGCCAGCCCGTAGAAGAAAAAGAAGAATGGCATGGCAGGGACCAGCCCGATGAAGAACAGGATAATGCTGGAAATATCATCCCCCGTCCAAACAAATTTGGCGATCAAGGTCAGGAACAGGTAGTGGATTCCGGCAGCGATCAAGGGCGCAGCCAGCGATTGCCAGAAATAGAAACGTTGCGGGAAGCAGAATTTATTGGCCACAAAGTATGCCACCACCCCGCGCACCAGGATCCCGACAAAATAAGCGATGATCAGCGCATTGATCTGGAACTTCAAGAGCAGCACTACCATCAGCCCGATGCGGATGGCCTGTTCCAGCAGTACCATGACGGCCCGCAGGACTGGACGATTGGAGCCTAAGAAGATGGCATCGCCAAGCCATGACAGGAACTGGATTGAGCCGAAGATCATTAGAGGAATCGCGATGACCGCGGCGCGCTGGAATTCCGGTCCCGATGAGCCGATGATGAACCTTGGCGCTACTACAAGCAGAATGGCTGCCAGTACCGCGCTGGCGATTGCCCCCCATTTGTATGATTGGACGCTGTAGTACTGACAAAGCTTTTTATAGCCACTGGATAGCGCTTCCGAAATGGCAGGCATGATGCCGTCGTAAAGATTGGTCGCAACGGTAAAAGCGAGCAGGAAATTCCAAGCCAGTACCCAGTTTCCCCAAGTCTCGGAGTAGTTGACCAGTCCGTTCTGCGTCACCCAGATTTCCAGCGCGCCACCTGCCGCAACGGTCATTCCGCCAAGCATTTCAAAAAATCCAAAGCGGAAGGCTTCTTTGATGATTCCCCAGTCGAAATGCGCCATAAAGATGACACTGGCTTTATAGCCGATGCGTTTGTAGAGCCACAGACCGAGCAGAAAGTCGCTCACTTCCAGCGCGTAGGCTGCTGCGGCCATTCCCAGTACACCGCCCATCGAAGCGCCGAGTTCCGGATGCATCTTCCCCCACGTGTAGAATATCGGTACGAGGATCACTTGGGTTGTAATGGGAAAAATGAGGGTTCCGACAGCATCGATGTAGCGGGAATAGTCATTGCGTTGCAAAGCATTCAGAGTGTTCCGTATCACCTGATAAAAGCCGGGGATTTGGATAATTGAATGGGCGATGATCGCCCATGTAAACAATGCATATGGCGTCCGCACCAGCCCCATGCTCGATGCAATCACCACCAGCGCGACCTGGATTGCGCCGGAAAGCGCCTGCCACCAGACAAACACCTGCAAGTACTTGAAACCGCGCTGGGGGTCAGAGACGCGGTACTGGCTCAGGAACTTCATTGAGGCCATGGACGTGCCCACGTCCCAAACCGACCAAGTCAGCACGAAAAACTGCGTCACGCGCCCCCATGTCCCCAGCGCCTGCGCGGATGGCAAGATGAACTGCGGTAGAATTAGATTCTGGTAAATGATCAGCGGGATAAACAGAAGGATGCCAATTCCCATACCGACCAATAAACCCGAAAGTGGCCGATGGAAGCCCACCTTCTCCCAATCGGTGTGCTCCTCCTGCTTCTCGAACTTGCCTTTATCCGCGACGAGAGAATCCAATGCTTCGGGATGTTTCAGGCTCCAACGGCGGACCACTATGAATGTGGTATAGAAAAATACCAGCTCTGCCCCAAGGAAGATGAAAAGCGCTCTGCGATCGGCGGCATGAGGTACCGGCGAGACGGGATAATCAGCAAAAGGCATCGGCGTTGCGCCCGCGGCGCGTTCCACTAGATGGTAAATGAGATAGTTGAAATAGCCCCATTCCTGGATTTGGGGATTCGCTTCGCCTGAGAGCGAGGCTGAAAAGACGAACGTCCGCCCCGGCAGCCCTGGGGTTGAACCTGTCGAAACTTGCCACAGCACCCCTTCAGAATCCTCAAACCCGGATACGAGTACCCTCGCCCCAGAGCCGAGGCCCGTGATTTCAACTCTTTCCCGCACCTGCGGCGCCCCGTTCCAGATGATCTCTGTTAAAAGGGGATCGCGCGCATCTTTGGCATCCGTCAGGCTGAGGGCGTCATCCGCAATCCTGAGCCTCACTGCCTGCCCGAGCAGCGCCTGCACGTCCGCTTGCGACAACTCTTTGGACAAAATCAGCACCAGCCCCTTATCCCCCACCCCTCGTTCCCTTACCGTTTCTGGGATTTCTCCATTTAGGACCAAAACCTCCGCCTTGGCGGGGTCCTCCACCAGCGAATATCCTGCCAGCGAGAGAGCGGTTTTCACTTCGCTCTCGGGACCAGCGTAAAAGATATTCCGCGGAACGAGCACCGCTTCCTGTTTCGATGCGCACGCGGTAAGCAAGAGCAAAACAACAGCAATGAGGGGCTGAAATTTTTTCATATGCTACATCCTCACAGAGAATTTGCTGTATGTCAATGACTAAGAATCATTCCTACCAGAGAATTTCGACCTTGTAATACTGGAACGCTTTATCTGCCGTGATAATGGGGAGAGACTCCAACTCCCCCTGAGCAATCAAAAGGCGGTCGAATGGATCGGCGTGGTGAGGCGGTAAATCGTAGACGCGCAGCGCGTGTTCAACCTGCACTTGCAATGGTCGAAACCGGTACAAGCTCATACGCTGGGGAACGTAAATTGATGGAGATTCCGGTAAAACCAATCTCCCCTTCGCTGCTTTGATAGCGATTTCCCAAACACTGGCAGCGGATAAAAAAATCTCGTTCTTTCCATCCGCTATGAATCCGCGGGCGCGCTCAGATAACTGCGGGTCATCGGCATTCCACCAGAGAAATGTGTGAGTATCGAGTAGTGCTCTCATAGGTTGAATTCTTCCAATGGGGCATCGAAATCGGGCTTGATGATCACCTTGCCCTTGTCAATGCCGGGTTTGCGCTCAGTGACATCTTCCTTGACAAAAGGCAAAATACGCGCCAGCGGCTTGCCCGCTTTGGCAATAATAACTTCCTCGCCTCGCAGCACAAGCTCCATCAGTTTCGAGAAGTGGGTTTTGGCCTCGTGGATGTTATATACTGTCATCTTGCGCCTCCACGAGCATTATAGACTAAGTAGTGGACTAAGTCAACCTAGAATCTCTCTGCCGCGTACTCTCCCCACACTCCCCTCAGCGTATTGCAAATCTCGCCAAGCGTGACATCGTTCTCAACGCAATCGATGAAGAGGGGTATCAAGTTCTGTGTGCCACGTGCCACGTTTTCCAAATGGTCAAGGAGGGCAGCAACTTTACCTGCGTCTCTATTGGCGCGCAATTCAGCAAGTCGCTTTCGTTGCCCCAACTCAATGGAAGGGTCAACCTTCAAGCGTTCCAGCGTGATCTTCTCTTCCACCTGGAACTGGTTCACGCCGACGACCACCTGCTCACCGTGTTCGATGGCCTGCTGCGCGGCATAGGCGGCTTCCTGGATCTCGTTCTGGATGAAGCCTTTTTCGATGGCGCGCAAAGCGCCGCCCATCTCGTAGATTCTGGAAATGTATTCCTCCACCCGCTTTTCGATCTCGTCGGTGAGATACTCCACCAGGTAAGAACCGGCCAACGGGTCAATCGAATCGGCCACACCCGATTCGTGGGCAATAATCTGCTGCGTGCGCAACGCCACGCGCACAGATTTCTCGGTGGGCAGCCAGAGAGCCTCATCCATGCTGTTGGTATGAAGGGACTGCGTCCCGCCGAGGACGGCAGCCAGGGCTTGCAAGGTGACGCGCACCACGTTGTTCTCCGGCTGCTGCGCCGTGAGCGTGGAACCAGCCGTCTGCGTGTGGAAGCGCAATTGCCAACTGGCAGGTTTTTGGGCTTTGAATCTTGTACGCATGATCTTGGCCCACAAGCGGCGTGCGGCGCGGAACTTGGCCGCCTCTTCCAAAAGATTATTATGCGCATTAAAGAAGAACGAAAGCTGCGGGGCGAAACCATCCACGTCCAACCCGGCAGTGATAGCCGCCTCCACGTAGGCGATGCCATTGGCGAGGGTGAAGGCCACCTCCTGCACGGCGGTGGAACCGGCTTCGCGGATATGATAGCCGGAAATCGAGATGGTGTTCCACTCCGGCGCCTCGCGTGCGCAATACGAGAAGATGTCGGTGATCAGGCGCATCGAAGGCGCAGGCGGGAAGATGTACGTGCCGCGCGCTGCGTATTCCTTCAGAATATCGTTCTGGATGGTGCCGCGCAGCCGGCGCGGGTCCGCTCCCTGCCGCTTGGCCACGGCGATGTACATCGCAAGCAGAATGCCAGCCGGCGCATTGATGGTCATGGAGGTCGAGACCTTGTCGAGCGGGATGCCGGCGAACAATGCCTCCATATCCCGCAGGGACGAGATCGAAACGCCCACCTTGCCCACCTCGCCTGCCGCGATGGGATCGTCGGCATCGTAGCCGATCTGTGTCGGCAGGTCAAAGGCCACCGAAAGGCCGGTCTGCCCTTGCGCGAGCAGGTAGCGGTAACGGCGGTTGGTTTCCTCGGCGGTTGCGAATCCGGCGTACTGGCGCATCGTCCACAGGCGGCCGCGGTACATGGTCGGCTGGATGCCGCGCGTGAAGGGGTACTCGCCAGGAAAGCCCAATCGTTTTTCGTAATCGGGTTCAGGACCCGCAGGGAAAGCGAGACGTGGCAGCTCGATTCCGGAAGAGGTCTCGAAGCGCTCCTTCCGCTCCGAAAATCTCTTCAGCGCGGGTTCGAGGGTCTCCTTTTGCCAACGTGCGAGGGAGTCTTTGAAAGTCATTTTTCACCACGAGGCTCATAAAAAGGTCGCGACTGATCTTCACCTTTCATTCTTCACCATCCAAGTATACAACCAACCAGCGCGGCGCAGGGCAAATTATGATAAACTTTCCTTGCCATGACGCCTTTCCTGCAACTCGTTTTCGCCATTGCGGTCATCCTGTTCGCTGCCAAGCTGGCCGGCTATCTCAGCCTGCGCCTGGGACAGCCATCCGTGTTGGGAGAGTTGCTGGTCGGCATCCTGCTCGGACCTTCGTTGCTCAACCTGCTACACCTTCCCATCTTAAGTAACACCGCGCTCGGTGAGACGGTCACACAACTTGGCAAGATCGGCGTCATGCTGTTGATGTTCCTGGCGGGCCTGGAGCTGCACTTGGATGAGTTGCGGCGTAATACCAAAGTCTCTGCCCTGGCGAGCGCGTTCGGCCTCGTCCTTTCGGTGGGATTGGGTTGGGGAACGGCTCGCCTGTTCGGCATAGGCGACCAGGCAGCGCTCTTCCTGGGATTGGCGTTGGGCGCCACCAGCGTCAGCATCTCTGCCCAGACGCTCCTCGAGCTGAAAGTATTACGCAGCCGGGTAGGATTGGGGCTGCTCGGCGCGGCCGTTCTTGATGACGTGATGGCGCTGCTGGCTTTCTCGGCTTTCCTGGCTTTCACCAGCGGGAACGGCGACCTGCCTGGCCTGTTGTGGATCTTCCTGAAGGTGCTGATCTTCCTGGGCGCAGCGATGGCTTTCGGCCTCTGGCTCCTGCCGCGCCTGGCCAGGATCGTGGCGAGATTGCCCATCAGCCAGAGCGCGCTGACGTTAGCCATTGTCACGCTCTTCGCATATGGCCTGGCTGCTGAGCTGGTGGGAGGCATGGCCGCCATCATCGGAGCGTTCATCGCCGGGCTGATGTTCGCCCGTACGCCTGAAAAGAGCCTGGTGGATCAGGGCATGAATGCCCTGGCCTATGGTCTGTTTGTGCCGATCTTCTTTGTCAATATTGGCCTGGCGGTCAATCTGCACGCTTTGGATATCCGCGCCCTGTGGATGATACTTGCCTTTGCCACCATAGCCATTGCCGGCAAGATGCTCGGCGCGGGTGGGGGGGCGCGCCTGGCCGGTTTCACAGGCCGCGAATCGCTCCAGCTTGGCGGAGGGATGGCGGCGCGCGGCGAGGTCAGCCTGATCATCGCCAGCGTAGGATTGGGCGCAGGGTTGATCAGCGTGGAGGCGTTATCAGCCCTCGTCGGGACGGTCCTTGTTACCATCCTGGTCACGCCGCCCGTCCTGCGGGCATTGTTCCATTCACCCATAAGGAGCAAGGCAGCCAAGCCAGCCGAAGAGGCTCAGGAGATATCATAATGTATCTCGTCATGCTAGCTTTGCACGATTCGGAAAAGTTACAAGACCTGTTGACTGCCTGGGAGGAAGCCGGAATCGGCGGCGCGACCGTGTTGCCCAGCACTGGTTTGGGACGCATCCGCCGCATGGAGCCCCTGCGCGAGGATCTACCGCTGATGCCAACGCTAGAAGATTTCTTCGCCAGAGTGGAGAACTTGAGTCACACCATCTTTTCCATCGTAGAAAGCGACAGCCTGGTTGATGCGCTCGTTGCTGCCACTGAGCGCGTGGTCGGCGACCTGCGTAAGCCAGATACAGGCATCCTGGTCGTCCTGCCGGTGCTGCGCGCCTATGGCTTGGAAAAGGAAACTTGAATTCAGGAGGCAGTCACATGAAGATCATTGAAAATACTCCAATTCTATCCGAGAAGGGTGAACTCAGCCCTGTGGATCAGATCAAGGCAACGCTGAAATACGGCAGTGACTGGCTGCCGGAAATCAACGCCCAAAAGACGGTCATTGCCTGTTTCGAGAAGGTGATGGATAACAAATATACACTGCTTCGGAACATCAGGTTGCCCGGCCTGGAAGTTGACATTCCCCTCATCCTGCTAGGACCAACGGGCATCAGCGTATTGTACGCCACACCGCTGAGGGGCATGTACCGCACCAAGGGTGAAGAGTGGGGTACGTTGGAAGGTTACAAGTTCACGCCAGCAAGGAATAATCTCATTACCCGCACCGCACGCCTGGGTCGCGCCGTGCAAACTTACCTGGAACGCGAGGGGTTCCCCCCCAGCACGACGCCGGTCGAGGCGGTGCTGCTTGCCACCGATCCAGGCCTGTATATTGACGGCGTCCGGCCTATCATTCGCGTGATCCTGCGCGACGCGCTGGAGCATTTTGCCGTCTCCACCGTCCAGGGACGCACCGTGTTCGACACCAAGACGATCCGTGAAATCCTCGCCCGACTTACAAAGACACCTTCTACCAAGCCTGAGCAGACAGAAGTCCCAGCCGCCTCGAAAACACCTACCTCGCCGTTCACCCAGCAAACAAACAACCTCGATCTGGATACCCTGCGGGGCACCACTGCCGGAAAGCCACCAGTTGTTAGCGACGCCCAATTCCCGATTTCGGAAGTCCCTGCCATATCCACGGCATCGCTCCCGCCTGAGATCGTTGCCCGCAAGAAGAGGCGGTCATTTTCAATCGGCCAATGGGTCTTTCTGATCGCCCTCATCATCGTCGAGAGCATTGTCGTGGTGATGTTCTTCTTCCTGTTTTTCGCCAAGTAATTAGGGTAATACCCTCTTGAAACCGCCTTTCCTCTCCCTCATCTTCCCGGCCTATAACGAAGAAAAACGCCTGCCCGAGTCTTTGGAGCATGTGTTTGCTTTCCTGGAAAGACAGGATTATCCCAGCGAAGTGTTGGTGATCGAGAACGGCAGCACCGACGCAACGCTGCAACTGGCACAACAATTCGCCCGCGAACACCCCAACCTGCGCGTCATCCACGAAGATGGGCGCGGCAAGGGGCTGGCCGTCCGCCGCGGCATGGCAGAAGCGCGCGGCGAATATCGGTTCATCTGTGACGTGGATCTCTCCATGCCGGTGGAGGAGGTCGGGCGCTTCCTTCCTCCCGCTCTGGCGGACTTCGATATCGCCATCGCCTCGCGCGAAACCCCCGGTGCGGTGCGTTATAACGAGCCTAGCTACCGCCACCTGACCGGGCGCGTCTTCAACACCCTGATCCGCCTGCTCGTCCTGCCGGGTATACAAGATACCCAATGCGGTTTCAAATGTTTCCGCGCCGCTGTCGCCGAGGATATCTTCCACCACCAAACGCTCACCGGCTGGTCGTTCGACGTGGAAGTCCTTCACATCGCCCGCCTGCGCGGCTACCGCATCATCGAGATCCCCATCCGGTGGTATTATCAATCCGAGAGCAAGATCAACGTCCTGCGCGATTCCTGGCGCATGTTCCTCGACTTGCTGACCATCCGAAGCAATGCCCGGCGAGGGGTGTATGGCGCGAGCAAATCGTAGATTGGACTGGCAGTCCGACCTACCCGGCTTCCCCACAATCGAATTCGAAAAAGCATTCTGGCAAGGCGGTTTTTTTGGCGTTGCCGGAATAGACGAAGCCGGGCGCGGCGCTTGGGCCGGGCCGGTCTGTGCGGCGGCTGTTATCCTGCCGCCCGATCCGTCCCTATCGCGAATCCTGAATGGGGTACGTGATTCCAAGCTGATGACGCCGCTGAGGCGCGAATACTGGGCGCCGCGCATCCATGAAATTGCCCTGGCCTGGGGGGTGGGCTTTGCCTCCAACGAGGAGATCGATACGCTCGGCATCGTTCCGGCCACCAAGCTGGCAGCGAGGCGGGCGCTGGAGGCGCTTTCCCAGAACCCTGATTACCTGCTCACCGATTACCTGGTCTTTCCCGAACTTGTAATACCCCAAACTGCGCTGGTCAAGGGCGACCAACGCTCACTGAGTGTGGCGGCCGCCTCGGTCCTTGCCAAGACCGCCCGGGATGCGCGGCTACGCGAAGTGGAGTTGGAATATCCCGGCTACGGATTTGCCCGCCACAAAGGGTACGGGACACGCCAGCACCGCGCCGGAATTGCGCAAATGGGACTGTGCGCCATTCACCGCAAGAGCTTTGCCATAAAACCGTAGGGCGGGATTGAATCCCGCCCTACTACAAGTTATTTACACCGGCGCTACTTTCCTGCTTCCAGCCGCCGATCACGCAGCCGCAAGAAGAACTTGGTGATCTCCTCGGAAACCGCCGGGATGAGCGCAAGACCGAGCACCACACCAAATTCGCGCAGGCTGAGGAAGTGGGTGTTGAAAATCGGCTGTAGGAAAGGCACGGTACAAACAAGGATGAGCAGCAGGATGGAAATGCCGACAGCATACTGCATCCACTTGTTCGAGAAAATGCCGATCCGGAAGAGCGAGGCCTTCTCGGAGCGCACGGTGTAAGCGCGGAAGAGTTCGCACAACGAGAGGGTGGCAAAAGCCATCGTTTCTGCAGTCTGCACGTCCACACCGCGCCAGTCATGCTGGATGAGGTAGACGATCGGATTGGCGCCTTCCGGCAGCAGCGCGCCGGCCTCCAGGTGCCAGATCAGACCAAGCCCGAAGGCCAGCAAGACGGCGCCGGTCTGAGTCAAGGTCTGGATGCCCAGGCCCAGACCCATGGTCCGGTTGATGATCGGCTCTTTCTTCGAGCGCGGCTTCTGCTCCATGATGTCGGGATCGCCCTTTTCCATGGCGAGCGCCAGAGCAGGCAGACCGTCGGTCAGCAAGTTGAGCCAGAGCAGTTGGATGGCGGTCAACGGAGCAGGGAGTCCGGCAAGCGTGGCGAGGAAGATGATCATGATCTCGGCCACATTGCTCGAGAGCAGGAAGAAGACAAATTTACGGATGTTCGAGTAGATGATGCGCCCCTGCTCCACCGCCGAGACGATGCTGGCGTAGTTGTCGTCGGTCAGCACCATGTCGGCGGTCTCTTTGGCCACGTCGGTGCCGGTGATGCCCATCGCCACGCCGATGTCGGCGCGCTTGATGGCCGGGGCGTCGTTGACCCCGTCACCGGTCATGGCGACCACCTCGTCGTTGGCTTGCAGGGCGTCCACGATACGCATCTTGTGTTCAGGCGAGACGCGTGCGAATACGTCAGTGAACGCGATCTCGCGCTTGAGTTCATCATCGGACATCTTGTCCACATCCGCACCGGTGGAGACCTTGTGCTTGGGGCGCAGCAAGCCGATGGCCTCGGCAATGGCACGCGCCGTGTTTGGGAAGTCGCCGGTGATCATCACCGTGCGGATGCCGGCGCGGGCAGCCTTTTCGAGCGCCGGCCGGACCTCGGGCCGCGCCGGATCAATCATGCCGATCAGCCCGACGAAGGCCAGATCGTGTTCAATATCTTCTACCCGCAGATCGTCCTCCGGCACATCTTTTTCGATGCGAGCGGCCACGCCGAGCACGCGTAGGGCGTCCCTCGTCATGGCGTCATTGGCGTCGAGGATGCGCTGGCGGGCTTTTTCGTCCATCGGGCGCAACTGGTCGTCCATGCCGGCGTACTGGGTGCAGAGTTCTAGCACCACATCGGGTGCGCCTTTGACGGCGATCACATCCCAGCCTTTGTAGCGGTCGTCGGTGAAGGGGGAAATATCCTCGGCTTTCGGTTTCTCCACGCTGTGGATGGTGATCATACGCTTGCGTTCCGAGTCGAAGGGCACCTCGCTCTCGCGCGGGTAGGCGTCCTTGATCGCGCCGTGCCAGGCGCCGGCCTTGGCCGCGGCCACGATGAGCGCGCCCTCGGTTGGATCGCCAACGATGCGGTAGGTCTGCTCCTCGCCGCTCTCGCCGGTGGTTTCCAACTGGGCGTCGTTGTTGAGCACGCCCAGCCAAAGGGTGGAAAGGATGGCGGGATATTTCTTGGGGTCAACCTGCTCGCCCTCCACTTGGAATTCGCCCTTTGGGGCATAACCGGCGCCGGTCACCTCGACAAACTGCCCGTCTGCCCACAAGCGGGTAACCGTCATCTCATTCTGAGTGAGAGTGCCGGTCTTGTCGGAGCAGATGGTGGTGGCCGAGCCGAGCGTCTCAACCGAGGAGAGTTTGCGGATGAGTGCGTGACGGCGCACCATCTCGGTCATGCCGAGCGCCAGGCTGATTGTGACGACAGCGGGCAATCCTTCCGGCACGGCGGCAATCGCCAGGCTGACCGCGATGATGAACACGTCAGTAATCTCTTTGGCATAGGTCTTGAAGTAAGCCAGCGGCCCGGCAAAGAGGTCGCCGATGACGGTGTAGTTGACGAGCGCCACGATGAAGACAATGGCGACGAGGATAAGCGAGCCGATGGACAGGATTCTGCCCAGTTGGTCGAGCCGCCGCTGAAGCGGGGTTTCCTCCTCTTCGACCGACTGAAGCATCTCAGCGATCAGTCCGAGTTGCGTACGCATCCCCGTGCCGGTGACAACGCCGCGCCCACGCCCGTAGGCGACGGTCGTTCCCATAAAGGCAGTGTTTTTTCGGTCGCCAAGCGGGACGTTCCTTTCGAGAATGCTGGCAGCGTTCTTCTGTACAGGCAATGACTCGCCGGTCAGCGAAGCCTCCTCGACACGCAGGTTGACCGCCTCCAGCAAGCGAACATCCGCCGGGACGAAGTTGCCGGCCTCCAGAAAGACCATGTCGCCAGGCACCAGTTCGCGCGCCGGAACGGTGACGCGGTGGCCGTCGCGCAGCACATGCGCTTCTGGGGCGGCCAGTTTCTTGAGGGCAGCCAGGGCCTCCTCGGCGCGCCGTTCCTGGATGATGCCTAGCGTGGCGTTCAGCACCACGATGGCGAGGATCGCTCCCGCCTCGATGAACTCGGCCGTCTCGCCGCTGTGGGCGTACTCGTTCCAGCCGATCAAACCGGAGACGATTGCCGCCACGATCAGCAGCCAGACCACGAAACTGTTGATCTGGTCCCAGAGCATCTTTAGGAAACCGGGGCGCGGCTTCTCGGTCAACTGGTTCGGCCCGTATTGCGCCAGCCGACCGGCGGCTTCGCTGTCGGTCAGGCCGTTCTCGTGGACTTGCAGGTGCTGTAGTACTTCTTGCGGTGAGAGTGTGTACCAGTGTTCCGTCTCGGTTTTGGGGGCAGCCGCGGCTGCCAGCGGAGCGGATTGCTTCATTACCTGTTTCTCCATTATTCCGGTTCTATTTTTGTTCCATCCGGCAGGACGGCATTCTTCGGGATGACCACAATACCATCCTGCACCACCCAGTTCTCATTATTGATCTCGGCGTGGCGCGGGAAGGGACGGATGATCACGTTCGCGCCCACGCGGGCATTCTTATCAATGATGGCGGATTCGATGTGACAATTCGGCCCGATACCGATGGGCGGTTTGCCGCGACCGGGATCAGGCTCACGCGTGTAGTAATCGGAGCCCATCAAGATGCTATCCTTGATGACTGTACCGGCAGCAATCACCGAGCGAACACCGATGACCGAGTGAGCAATTTCCGCCTTTTTTATCCGACAACCCTCAGCCAGCAGTACATCTTTCAAGATACTGTCTTCCACAATAGAGCCGGGCAAGAAGCGCGAGTGGGTATAGACAGGGTGCTCAGTGTCGAAAAAGTCGAAGGGCGGGTTGGCAGCCGTCAACTCCAGGTTGGTCTCGTAAAAGGAGCGAATCGTCCCGATGTCGCGCCAGTAACCATTGAAATCGTGCCCGTACACAGAACAGTTTTTGATGGCATGAGGAATGACATCCCCGCCAAAATCGTCATAACCAGGATTATTCTGAATAAGGGAAATGAGCGCATCGGTGCTGAATAAATAGACCCCCATGGAGCAGATGAGCGGGCACTGCTCATCGGCGCGGCTGATGAATTTTTCCAGCACTGCCGGGTCTTTCGGCTTCTCAACAAAATCGGTGATGCGGCCGGCCTTATCCTGCTTCAGAATACCGAGGCGGGGGCCTTCATCCATAGACACCGGTTGCACCGCCACCGTGATATCCGCATTACGTTCCCAATGCGATTCGGCCATCCCCCGGTAGTCCATACGGTAAAGATGGTCGCCGGACAGGATCAATACATACTTGGGGCGCGCCGAACGGATCTGGAACAACTGTTTGCGGATGGCATCGGCTGTACCCTGGTACCAGCCGACGCTTTCGAAGGTTTGTTCGGCAGCCAGGATCTCCACAAAGCCGGTATGGAATTTATCGAAGTTATAGGTCTGGCTGATATGGCGATGGAGGGAATGCGAATTGAACTGGGTCAAAATGTCAATCCGGTAGATGCCGGAATTGATACAGTTACTGATGGGAATATCAATCAACCGATATTTACCAGCAATCGGTACCGCCGGTTTAGAGCGAAGCTTATTTAAAGGATAAAGGCGTGTACCGCGTCCCCCTGCAAGAATGACAGCAAGGATATTATTCATGGCAGGCATGAGCATTTCTCCGGCTCGAGATAGTAATCTTCATCATCAATTTTATCCCATTTCAGCGGATAACGAACTCTACCTCAATAAAAAGCGAGACCACCAGATAGCGGTCTCGCGAACGCTCGAGGCGCACAGGCGACCGGGAGCCTCTCCCGAAAAACGAGAAACGACTCCGTCCTGACGATCGCCTGTCCCGCAAAAGGCGCGGGCGCTACTCCCCGACAAAGGAATGTTATAATGCCGAAGGAGGGGCTCGAACCCTCATGGGCGAAGCCCACACGATTTTGAGTCGTGCGCGTCTGCCAGTTCCGCCACTCCGGCGTGTAAGGCGAAATTAATTTCGCCTTACGACGCACAGATTTTACCACAAGAACAAGGTTCAAGAGATGAAACTAGGCATCATCGGTCTTCCCCAGTCTGGAAAAACGACCATCTTCAACGCCCTGACGCGCGGGCACGCGCCAACGACGGCCAGCGCCGGGCGGATGGAGATCCACACCGCAGTGGTGGACGTTCCCGACGCGCGCGTGGACAAACTCTCAACGATCTTCAAGCCGAAAAAGACCATCTACGCCAAAGTGACCTACGCGGACATCGCCGGGCTGGAGAGCGGAGCGGCCAAGAGCGGTATCTCAGGCTCACTATTGAACCAATTGGCGCAGATGGATGGCTTCCTGCACGTGGTGCGCAGCTTCGCTGACGAGAACGTGCCGCATCCATCCGGCAGCGTCAATCCGGCGCGTGACATTGCGGACATGGATGCTGAGCTGCTGCTCAACGATCTGATCGCCGTGGAGCGCAAGCTGGAACGGCTGGCCGAAGAGCGCAAGAAGGGGGGTACGGACAAAGTTCTCAACGAACGGCAGACGGCGCTCTTCCAGCGCTTGCACGGCATCCTTTCGGCAGAGAAGCCGCTGCGCGGGGTGGAGATCAACGCCGAGGAGGAAAAATACCTCTCCGGTTTCGGCCTACTGACGCGCAAGCCGCTCTTGGTGTTGCTCAACGCGGGCGAGGGACAGCCCCTGCCAGACTCCGTTGCCATCGCCCAAGGTCTTCCCGCCGTAGCCATGCAGGGCAAGCTCGAAATGGAGATCGCCCAATTGCCGCCGGAAGACGCCGCCATTTTCATGCAGGAATACAGCATCGAGGAGCCGTCGCTGAGCAAAATGATCCGCCTCTCCTACGAGCTGCTCAATTTGCAATCCTTCTTTACCGTCGGTGAGGACGAGGTGCGCGCCTGGACGATCCAGCGCGGGGCGAGCGCTTACGCCGCGGCCGGCGCGATCCACACCGACCTACAAAAGGGCTTCATCCGCGCCGAGGTGGTCGCGTACCAGGATCTGGTCGAGCTGGGCGGCATGGCCGAGGCGCGCGCCAAAGGCAAGCTGCGCCTGGAAGGCAAGGAATACGTGGTGCAGGATGGAGAGATCGTGCATATCAGGTTCAATGTGTAAGGCTTTCACGATTCAAAGTAAGGTTCGGTAAAACTCTTCTCACGTTCAGGAGAATCCAATGTCCAGTAAAACCCGTTACAGCTTGGTCGCTCTCACTATCGTGCTGGTCTTTACGCTGCTGGCCTGCGGAATGCCAGCGGCTGCCACCCAAGCACCCGGCAGCGACGCGACGACCATTGCCATGCAAGTTCAATTAACTGTACAGGCTGCCCAGAACGCCACGCTAGCCGCGCAGGTGACGCAAGGCGGGCAGCAGCCACAGCCCACACAAGCAGTGCAGCAGCCTCTCCCCACTTACACGCCGCTGCCCACATACACTCAGCCAGCTCCTCTGCCAACGACAAATGTGGTTGTCCCAACCGCCACATTGCCACCCACGCCAGATATTGCTGCGAAGATCAAGTCGGCCAAGATCCTGGTCTATGAAGATGTCTATCTGACCAATCTCGGCCCCTGGGTGAAGGATGCGCTGGATGCCATGGGCCTGAATTACACGTACGACGCCGATGCCTCGGGACGTTTCATGGGTCACTTGAACTCCAGCACCGACTGGGACCTGATCATCGTCGCGGCCGAGATGCGCGGCATCATCCAGGGTGAATTTTGGGATGTCATCACGCCCAAAGTCATCCAAGATAATACGGCCCTGGTCGCTGAGGTGTGGAACTGGGCCAATATTGCCAACGGGCGCATCAAGACCTTCACCGCGCCCTGCGGCGTCGAGTATCAAGGGAATAGGAAGGATGTGGATTCTATCTACACCCTGGCGCCTGACAGCCCCTTCTTCTCCAACCCCAACAGCGGCTTTTCCCTGGTGCATTACAGCGCATATTGGTTCGACAAGGGGGGCGATTACATGCGCCTGACCTCAGGCAGCAAGGCCACTTTGTTGGGCGGCGGCCTGCCCAGGGAAAAATCGAGCTACGGACTGGTCGCCACCTGTTTCGACGGGCGCGTCATCTTCCAGACCTTCTCCAACCACGATTACAACCGCAGCGACATCATGATGCTCTGGCAGAATTACATCACAAATACGCTCCAGGCCCATTTCGCAGTGGTGCCATAAAAGTTCGGGCGGCAGTGGAACTGCCGCCCGAATTCTATTTTTACTAATTCTCTGCCAGCACGATGATCTTATCGCCTTCGGAGAAGCTGACCAACTCTGATTTCTTCGGGTTGGTGTGCACGCCATAAGATTTACCGGCATCGCCTGCCTCGGCCGCGAGGCGGTAGCCGATGGCCGTCTCGCCGTGGCGGCGGGCAGCCTCGACAAGGGTATAGAAGTTGAGCGGCCGGCCGAGGGTTACATAATTATCCACCGGCTTGAGATAGATCTCCGAGCCTTCGGGGTCGAAGATGTCGGCAAAGACATCGTACAAATCGCTGTTCTCCGAAAGCTGTGAAAGCATCAGGCTAACGAGGTGATCGCTGACGATGAAATCGTCCACGTGCGCGACTTCGGCCAGCTCGCGGTTGCGCAGGTCGAGCATCTCGCTGACAATTGGAACGTGGCGGCCCTGCTTCTCGGCAATATCGCGCAGGTGCAGCAACGTGACCAGGGTGAGGGAATCGGCTTCCTGCACACCTTTCTCTTCGTAGCTAAGCACGATGACGTGATCGAAGTCCCCAACGCTCAAATCATCCAAAGTGCGGCGGGCGGTCGTATCGCCGCTACTGAATTGGGCTTTCTGGTTGACCAAGTCTCGGTTGCAATCTTTGAATTCTTTTTCGACATCGGAGTTGGCAACCACCATCAGTTGCGAGCCTTTCAGAACGTAGTTGTCCAGTTCGCGAATGATGGTCGCGCCACAGCGATTCCAGCCCAGGATGAGCGCCTTCTCAATGCGAGGCTTGCGCGTGGTTCCTAACTCCTGAATAGCCTCCGCGGCGATAGCTGGCGTCAAGCCGGAGAGACGGATCGTGTCATCGTCAGCGGAAAGAGCAAAGAGTTTGTCCCCGACCTCGATCCGGCTGTCCATCGGCGGATTTATATTGGTCGCGCCAGCAGCGCGGCGCAGGCCCATCAAGGCTGAATCTTCGTAAGCCAGCAACGCCTCGCCAAAAGTCTTGCCAACCAGGGATGGCTCCTCCCGGAAGTAGATCTCATCGCCGCCGAAATTCAATAGTTCGGTGTAGACCACCGACAAACCCGATTGACGCGATGTCTGCGCGGTAACGCGGGCGATCAGGTCACCCACCAACACAGCCTGGACAGCATCCTTCTGGCCGATCATGCGAAGCACATCCATGTTCTGCGGCGCGCTGATCTGGGTCACGATGTGATACGGTTCGGCGCGCCGGTTGGGATTGTTGGTGATGGCCAGCACCGCCTTGGTGACGAAAGCATCAGGATCACCCTCCTCCGGCGGCAGGATGATGATCGCACGCGCCGTGTGCGGGCTGGCGATTTCCAGGTCGTTCAGATCCATCGGGCTACCAGAGCGGCAGATCACGCGCGTGTTCTCCGTATCGGGTACACGGTCGCGGAGCGCATCTTCCATCTCGACTTTATCCTTTTCTGCCAAGACAACGATGACCGCGCCTTTCTTGCGATTCTTGTTGGCAGTCACCAGTTCTGAAATGATGGTGAATATCTGCGGCGACCAGCCGAGGATGAGTGTATGGTCGTTCTCCAGAACGCGCGAGCGGCCTTTGCGCAACTCGTCGAGCTTGCCTTCCACGCCGGCGGTCAGCACGCCGATCAAGGTGCTGACCACGAAGATGCCTCCGATGGTGACGAAGAGCATGACCATGCGGAAGCCCCAGCCAGCATCGCCGCCCATCGTACCAGCGTCGAAGGTGCGCATCAGGCTTTCCCAGGCGGCCTCCACGAAGGACATCGGCGCGGCGCTGCCCTCGGGGGCGAGTGCGGTGCCTCCCACGCTGATGATGGCCGCGGCGATCACGATCACCACCAGCGAAAGCACGGCCAGCCCACCGATTAGGGCCAGTGTACCTTTCGACATGTAGTTATCGAACATATAGCTCAAGCGTTCACGTAGAGTAGGTTTTGGGGACATATGCTCTCCTATTATTGAGTATTCCCCCTATTATAGGTTCATTTCTCCATTATGCCAACAGAGAATTTGACCTGCGCCCCGTTTTTGCCTATACTTGGTGTAGATATTCAAGAAGAAGGACGGTAGATAAATTCCGACCTTGCCACGATGTTCAACGATATACAAGGAGGCTGTTTATGACCACCACCCTTACCTGGTACGGACACGCTGCCCTCGGATTGGAAACCGGCGGCTACAAACTGCTCGTTGACCCGTTCCTGAGCGGCAACCCGGCCGCTGCGCCGGGCGCGGACAAGCTCAAGCCGGACTTCATCCTGGTGACGCACGGCCACGGCGACCACATGGGCGACACGGTCGCCATCGCCAAACGCAGCGGCGCAACCGTTATCAGCAACGCCGAGATCTCCGGTTGGCTCGGCAAACAGGGTCTCAAGAACCACGCCCAGCATCTCGGCGGCGGGTATAAGCATCCCTTTGGCTACCTTAAGCTGACACTCGCCTTGCACGGTTCCGGCCTGCCGGACGGCTCCTACGGCGGCAACCCCTGCGGCTTCCTGCTGACAACGAACGACGGCAAGAAAATCTACATGGCCGGGGATACCGGGTTGTTCGGCGACATGAAGCTGATCGGCGAGGAAGGCGTGGATTTGGCCGTGATCCCCATCGGCGACAATTTTACGATGGGGCCGGATGACGCCCTGCGCGCCGTCAAGCTGCTCACACCGAAGCACGTCATCCCGATCCACTTTGGTACCTGGGGACTGATCGCCCAAGACCCGGAAGACTGGGCTGCCCGCGTTAAAAAAGAGACCAGCGCGCAGGTACACGTGCTGAAGCCGGGGGAGTCGTATACCCTATAAAGTTCGAAAGTTGTAAAGTTGGCAAGTTGGAAGGTTTACTGGTCAACCTCCCAACCCAACACCATCGAAACCTGTCAACTTTCAAACCTGCGAACTTGGTAACACAAGGGGTACATCTGCGAAAGGATGGGGGATGACCGTCACCGACAAGTGATAGGCTTCCGAGATTCGCTCCGGCGTCAATACCTGGTGCGGCGTCCCGGAAGCTTTGATTTCCCCATCCACCAAGAGGGCGATCCAGTCAGCGTAACGCGCCGCCAGATTCAAATCGTGGAGGGCAATCAGCACGGCTAAGCTCTCATTGTGCGCCAGGCCGCGCACCAGCTCCATGAAAGTGACTTGATAATGCAAATCGAGGTTGGAGGTCGGTTCGTCCAACAACAAGATGGGCGTGGACTGCGCCAACGCCCGCGCCAGCAGCACGCGCTGTCCCTCGCCTCCCGAAAGTTCGCCGACACGGCGCTCGGCCAGATCGAGCGCGTCCACTTTTTGCAGCGCCAGGCGGACGAGCTCTTCGTCTTTGGCGGAGGTCTGGCCGAGGAAATTGAGGTACGGTGTACGGCCCATCAATACTGTCTCCCAGACGGTGAAGGCGGGAGGCAGGGAAACAGCCTGAGGCACCACGGCCAAGTGACGGGCGCGCGCCATGGGGGGAAGGGTGATTAGATCGTAGGGGCGACGTGACGTCGCCCCTACAGTGATATGTCCTTCCACCACCGGAATAACACCGCTGACGGCGCGTACCAGCGTGGACTTGCCCGCGCCGTTCGGGCCGATCAACGCGGTTACCTCACCCGATTTCACCTCCAGCGCGACATCCCGCAGCACCCGCCGCGCACCATAGGAAACCGTCAATCCTTCAATTTTCAACATCGCCAGAAATCCAATCGTAAATCGTCAATTGTCAATCGAAAATCGGCTCTCACCAATATCCTTGATTTTTCGCTTTCCTCAACACCCACAAGAAAAACGGCGCGCCTGCCAGGGCGGTCACGATGCCGACCGGCAATTCCTGTGGCGATAGCACAGAGCGGGCAATCACGTCTGCCAACAACAGCGCTGCCGCGCCGCCGATGATGCTGAGCGGCAACAAGCGGCGATAGTCCGCGCCGAACCACAGACGCATCACGTGGGGAACGATCAGTCCGATGAAGCCGATGATGCCGGAAAAAGATACGGCGGCGGCCGTCACCAGGGAGGCGGCGACCAGGATCAGGGTCTTGACGCGCGTCACAGGCAGCCCGAGCTGCTGCGCCTGGTCATCGCCAAATTGCAACAGGTTCAATGCATGCCCATTCAGAATGAGGAATCCCAATCCAATGACCAGGAAAGGCAGGATGGTCAGGGCCGGATTCCAGCCTGCCTGGGTAAAGCCGCCTAAGAGAAAGCCAAAGGCACGGCGCAGCTCTCCAGTCGAACGCAGCATCAGAAACGAGGTCAGGGAAGTGGCAAAAGCGCTGAAAGCCACACCTGCCAAGATCAGGTTGGTGGTCGGGACGGTCTTGCCCAAGCGGGCAAGAGAATAGACCAGCAGGACGGTCAGCATGGCCGCCAGGAAACCTGCCAATGGCACTGCCAGCAAGCCCCAGAAGGTGTAAGGCCAGCGGATGCTCATGGCAGCCGCTGCGCCAAGCCCGGCGCCGGAGGCCACGCCGATCAGGTACGGGTCAGCCAGCGGATTGCGGAACAAGCCTTGGTAGGCCGCGCCGCTGCCACTCAACGCCGCGCCGGTCAGCATTACCAGCACCGTGCGCGGCAGGCGGATGCCCCAAAGGATGAGGGCTGAAGTCTGGAGGCCTGCAGGCAAGTACCCGGTGAACACCCCTGCGATTACCCCCCAGATGTCCTTTGGTGGGATGAAAACCGAGCCGATGGCAATGGAAAGGATGATTGCCAGGGCAAGGAAGAGTAGAGTCCAGATGTAGGGGAGACGGCGCATGGGGAGTGGAGGGTGGAGCGAAGAGCGTGGTGGGGGAGAGAGCAAGGAATTCGGAACGGTACTACTCTCTGCTCCCTCCTCTCGAATCGCTATTTGAACAACTCCGGATGCAGCAGCTTCGCCAGCGCCTCCAGCCCATCCACCAGGCGCGGACCGGGGCGACTGACCAGGTCGTCATTGAATGGGAAAACCTTGCCAGTCTTGATTGCCGAGAGAGTTTCCCAGCCAGGGCGAGCCGAAACCTTTTCCGGCGTCTCGCCATAGGCGGCATCACCCAGGAGGAGCATCTCCGGGTTGGCGACCACCAACTGTTCCAGACTGATCTGCGCCCATGGATCTGGCAACTGCGCACCGATGTTTGTACCTCCGGCGCGTTGGATGAGCAAATCGCCGAAAGTGCCTGGGCCGTAGGTATAAGGCTTGGTCGGGTCGGTGGCGTCGAACTCATAGAACACGGTAGGACGCGAGGTTACGGTTGCGACCTTTGCATCCACGGCGGCGACGCGCGCTTTGAGAGAGGCAACCAGTGTGGCCGCATCCGCATCGTGGCCGGTCAATGCGCCGACCGTTTCGAGGTTGGTAAACAGCTCCTCCAATGTGGTCGGGTTGGGCAGCAGGTAGACCGTTAGGCCGAGCTGCTCCAGAGAAGCGACCAGCTCGGGCGAGGTGATGCCGCCGGCCAACACCAGGTCAGGTTTGAGGGCAACGATGGCCTCGTTGCTGAATCCGCCCCAACCGCCGACGGTCGGGACGGAGGCAGCGGCCTCAGGATAGTTCGAAGCCTCGTCACGCCCCACCACCTGCGCCCCCGCACCGACCGCATATAGAATCTCTGTGTTCGAGGCAGCCAGCGAAACGACGCGCTGCGCCGGCCCGCTGAAGGTCAGCGTGCGTCCCAGGCCGTCGGTATATGTGAGGGAAATGGTAGTGCTGGTAGGCAGAGGTGCAGTGGCGCTGGGAGGCAGAGGTGAAGGAGGAGCCTGAGTAACTGCGGGCAGGGGAGCGGGAGTTACCGCCGGGGTGCACGCAGCCAGCATCACGGAACCTGCAATCAAGGAAATGAGCAATTTGCGAAACATGGTTTCTCCAAAAGATGAATTTAGGAGCGCGAGGCCTCTTGACCTCGCTGCTGACGAGAGGAGTCATCGGACTCCGGCGAACAAAATCCCCTGCCACAAGGACAGGGGAGGGGGGAGAGGCAATCCGACAAAGCCGTTCCCACCTCCTTTCCACGGGAGTATGGAAAACCGGCCAGGGCGGGCGGCCTGACTTGTTTAGTTAGGAAGTTTTGTAGTTTTGTAGTTATGTAGTCATGTGGTTGACCGACCAACTATCAAACTACTCAACTACCAAACTATCCAACTAAACTTACAGTTGCGGGACAGCGCCGGACTCGCACCGGCTTCGCCTTTGAGCCTTCCCATCCGGGGGCTAAGGCACCCTGACCGATATTAGGTTTTCAAACACGAGGGACACAAAGTTCACAAAGGTTCTTTGTTCTCTGTGTTCTCAGCGCTTATTCTATACGCGGGTGGACAAAACGTCAATGCGGGTGCATCTTAACTTTGGGGCGAGTTATGAGCCGACTGCCAAAGCTGGTCGAAACGGCCACTCAAAATGGCGCTGCGAACAGAAAGAAGCCGTTCAGCGCCTGCTCTGCTCCAGTGCATGCCTGG
>Ga0233425_10000548_pt1 | contig 95640 bp, 96 predicted proteins | sample Watercolumn_Towu_2_FD_181712 | JGI IMG/M metagenome (GOLD analysis project Ga0233425, IMG submission 181712) | Freshwater microbial communities from Lake Towuti, South Sulawesi, Indonesia - Watercolumn_Towuti2014_140_MG | ecosystem: Environmental > Aquatic > Freshwater > Lake | place...
GGAATCTGGTGCGCAGCATCGAACGTCTCCCTGATCAAAAACCGCGGGCGGGCGGCCGGTACCCTTCCTACTCCGTGCCGGCGATCACGCCATCCCCAGACGACGTCGCACCTGCTTTGCGAACAGCGCGGTGGTGAGCAGCAGGCGTGGAATGTGGCGCGCGAACAGGAAGCCCGATACGCGGCGGGCATCGGCCACCGGCAATTGCGCCAGCCTGCGATCACCGAGCAGATAGGCCGCCAGCTCGCGGCCGAGGATGGTGTTGATGCCCAGTCCGCGTCCGTTGCAAGCCTGCACCGCGAGCAGTCCCTCGTCGAGGCGGACGATGCGCGGGATGAGGTCGGTGTTGACCGCCGCCTGGCCCAGCCAGACGAAGTCGATCTTGAGCGGCTGACAAGCGACCAGCGTCTCGGCCAGGCGCCGGTTGATCTTCTCCGCCAGATCCTCGGGCAGACCGCCATTGCTCGATGGAAAGGCGGTTACCAGCCGTCCATCGGCGGTATAGCGGATCGAGAACACGTCGAGTTCGAGATCGGTCAGCGCTTCATTGCCGGGCAATATCTGTGCGCGCATGGCATCGGGCAGCGGCTCGGTCGCCACCTCGACCACCGGCAGCGGCAGCATCGTTCCACTCAGGCCCTTGTGGATAGCGCCATTGCTGGCGTTGGCAGCGATGATCACTTGCCGCGCGACGATCTCGCCATCGGGCAGCCCAACCTTCCAGCCGCCCGGCGCCCGCCCCAGTCGCAGGGCGGGAGTCCCTTCGTACAGGCGGGCGCCGAGCGCCTCCGCGCGATCGGCCAGCCCGCGTGCCAGCGCGAGCGGGTCGACTCCGCCGCCGGTCGGATCGACCACGGCGGCGCGATAGCCGCGACAGCCCGTCAGCGCGATCACCTCCTCCATATCGGCAACGCGCAGGTCGGAGCGGATCGGCGCCCATTGGCGCACGACATCCTGCAGGACCGTCAGACTGTTCGCGCCCACGCGCGGTGCGATGAAACCGGCCGGAACCGCCGCGCAGTCGATACGGTGCCGCGCGACAAGATCGAACAGATGCGTCCCGCTCTCGGCGATGAGGCGCAGAACACACGCCGCACGATCCTCACCCAGTTTCTTGCGGACGGCATCCGGAGTCGTCTTGGTCAGCTGTGGCGCAATGACGCCCGCGCTCGCCCCGGTCGCCCCTGCACCGAAAGTCTGCGCCTCGACCAGCGCAACGCCCATGCCGCGCCCGGCTAGGTGGAGCGCCGTCGACAGCCCCGCAACGCCGCCGCCGATGATCGCGACATCGGCTTCCAGTACACCGCGCGCCGCAGGCCGGCGCGGCGGCGCAGGCGACAACGCCTCCCAAACGGACATCTCCCGTGCGGGCGCGTCATTCGTCATGCAGGGCGCATCCAAGCCGCACGAGCGGCAGAAACGAAACGGCGCAGGCTCAAATATATGTGCATATTCACGCGATATTGAGCCATATTGCCCCTGTCAAGCCGGCCGCTTAGCGGGGATCGGTTGCGCCGGCAGGGCGCAGGTTGCGATCGAAGAACTCGACCATTTTGCGGAAAGCGAAACGCGTCTGCGGTAGACCTTCCATGTCCCAGGGATGTCCGGCACCGGGCAGCGTGACCAGTTCGAACAGCTTGCCCTGCGCGATCATGCGCTCGGCCAGCGCCATGGTATCGGCATAGAGCACCACCTCGTCGCGCGACCCGTGGATGATCATCAACGGATCGGCGAGGCCCTGGCTCTGGTAAAGTGCGGACTGCTTCTCATAACGCGCCGGATAGTCGGCGCCGCCGGGCGGTCCCATGATCCATTGCTGCTCCGGATAGGCATGGGCCACATTGCTCGCAGGAGCGCCAGCAATGCCTGCCGCATAGAAGCCCGGCTTCTTGAACAGCGACATCAAGGTCATCAGGCCGCCATAGCTGGAGCCCCAGATGCCGATGCGCTTCGGATCGGCATATCCCATATCGACCAGCTTTTGCGCGCCATCCTGGATATCCTCGATGTCGAGCGAGCCGTAGCTATGGAGCATCGGCTTGTTCCAGTCGCGCCCGCGCCCGAAGCTGCCCCTGATGCCCGGATTGACAACGATATAGCCGCGCGCGACGAGAAATTGGTCGAGGCCCCATGTTGGATGGGCGGTGCGGCCGCCCCACTGGTTTCGGACAGCATCCGAATAGACCGAGCCGACGATCATCGGATATTTCTTGGCGGGATCGAAGTCCGGCGGCAACATCACGCGCGCCGTCAGCAGCGCGCCGTCGACATGCGAGCGATAGTCGACATATCGGACATCGGCCCAGCGCTGGCGGTAGAAAGCTGGCAGCGGCGACGTTGTAACCTGCTCGGCGACGGCCGGGCCCGCCGTCGTGCCGACATGAAGCTCGGGCGGCGTGCGATCGTTGCTGGCGCGATCGGCGAAGCGCGCGAAATCGGGCGAGAAGGTGACGTCGTGCGTACCTTCGGTCGGGGTGATCGCCGTAACCGCGCCACCTTTCACGCCCGTGCTGAACCAGCGCCTTTCGGCATAGGTCGGCGCATTGGCGCGGAACAACAGGCGACCGCGCTGCGCGTCGAGCGCGAACATGTCGATTTCGCCCGGGACATTGGTGATCCGCTTCGGCGCCTTGCCGGCCGCCGGAACATGGTAGATCTGATTGAAACCGTCGCGGTTGGTCAGCAGGAACATCCCCCTGCCCGCGCCGTCCCAGCTCGCCTGCCAGTCGGGACGGATCTGAGCGGGATCGTCATAGGCATAGAAGCGGGTACGGCGGCCATCCGCCAGTTCGTAAACATCGATGAAGTGGTGCTTGATCGACTGGTCGCTGGCGTTGACCAGCAGCCGGCGGCCATCGGGCGACAGCTGATAATTCCAGATCGGATCGCCCTGGTCGGGGCGGTCCAGTAGCCGTGGCGGCGTTCCATCGCGACCAACGGTGCCGATCGCATAGGCGATGTTGGTCGGATCGCCGGGAAAAGCCCGCGCGAACAGGTCGCGATGCGCCTTGCCGCCGGCGTCGTAGCTAATCGCCACCTCACGCATCGCCCGCTCGTCCGCCAGCACGAAGGCCAGCGTCCGTCCGTCACGGCTCCAGCTATAGCTGTCGATACCGAGCTTCGGCTGCCCCTCGACCAGCCGCCGCACAGGGCCGCCCTCTGCGGGCAGCACCCACAGGCCACGTTCCGCCACGAAAGCCAAAGTCTTGCCATCAGGCGACGCCGCGAGACGCGACACGCCAGCCGGTGCATCGACCGGCGACAGGAGACCGTCCTGATCACGGACCAGCAGCCGTCCGCTCTCGACCAAGGCGATCCGTCCCGACGACAGCCACACCGCATCCGAGACGCCCTTGCCTTCGCCGCCGAAGCTCGTCAGCCGGGTCTTGCGGCGCGCGATTGGATCATAGGACCAGATATCGCGGCGCCCCATGCCGCCCTCGTTCCACAGGAAAAGCAGACGGCTGGAATCCGGCGCCCAAACGAACCCCTCGGGCGAAGTTCCGATGATGCTGGTCTCGGCGTAAAGCGCATCAATCGATGCCAGCGCATTCTCCGCCGCGACCGGAGGGGAAGCCGTCTGGGCAGCGACGCCGCACGTCAGCGAAGAGGTCAGCGCAAGGACAAGCAGCAGGCGGCGGAAAGCAGTCATGACGCAAACCCTGAACGACGAAGGGAGAGGTGGAAGAGCGCGGCTCAGCGCTTGGCAGGCGCGCCCAGCTGCCGGATCAACACATCCCAATAATCGAGTTCCTTGTAGAAGGAGGCGAGCGGGATGCGCTCATCGGTGCCGTGCGCACGGATCTCGCCGGGCTGCATCGCAAGGCTGCCCGCACCATAGGTCGGAATACCGGCGCGGCGATACTCGCGTCCCTCCGTCCCGCCCGACGACATGTTCGGGGAAAGCTTCGCGCCCGGCCAACTGACGTCGACCGCACGCTGCAGCATCGCAGTGACATCCGCTCGTAGCGGCGAGGCCGGGCTCTCGACCGCTTCGCCGACCAGCTTTACTGCGATGGCAGGATTGCCGATGGTCTCGGCGATCATCTTCTGGACGTCGGCAACCGGGGTACCCGGCAGGATGCGGCAATTTACCGTTGCGGTCGCAGCCTGGGCCAGCGCGTTGGGGGCATTGCCTGCCTTGAGCATCGTCGAGACGCAGGTCGTCCAGAGGACGGTCCCGACCTCGGGATGCTCACGCGCGACTTTGATCGCTTCAGGATCGGCCGGATTGTCGAGCAGCGTGCGCAGTGCCGGGGCGAGTTCGCCGGTCGCAGCGGCAGCGGCCTTCTCGGTCATGATCCGCGTGATCGGATTGAAGATCACCGGGAATTTCAGGTCGCGCAGCTTCACCAGCGCATCGGCCAGATCGTAGATGGCGTTGTCGTCGCGCGGCATCGAGCTGTGACCGCCCTTATTGGTGGCAGTCAGTTCGAAAGTCGCATTGGTCTTTTCGGCGGCCTGCATGCCGAAATCTATCGGCTTGCCGTCGGCGGTGATCGTGCCGCCCCCGGCGTCGGAGTTCAGCGCGAACTCGGCTTTGGCGACGAGCGGATTGGCTATCACCTGGCGGGTCGAGAACATGCCTGTCTCTTCATCGCCCGAGAAGGCGAGGAGAAGGTCGCGATCAGGGACATAACCCGCCTTCTTGAGTCGAGCGAAGGTCGACACCAGCACGGCTACGCCGAACTTGTTGTCGTGCGTGCCGCGACCATAGAGCCAGCCGTCCTTTTCGACCGGTTTGTACGGATCTGTCGACCAATAGGATGGCAACGCGTCGACCACGTCCATATGGGCTAGCATCGCCACCGGCCGGCGCTTGGGATTGCGTCCGGCATAGCGGACGATCAGCCCCATCGTCTCTTCGCCATCGATGGTGACGGGCACGCGGATGATGTCGTCGGAGGCGAACCCTGCCTCGGTCAGGCGGGCAGCCAGCACGTCGACCAGCTTGGGGACGCCTGCGCGTCCCTTGGCCGTGGGAATGGCCACGATCTCCTCCAGCAGCGCGCGGGCGCTCTGCTGATCCGCCGCCGTCGCATGCCACGGCTTCGAGGGCGTCGATGCAGCCGAAAGCGGCTGGGCGGCGAGCATCGCGGACATCGCGATGGCGGAGATGTGGGAAAGCTTCACTTCATTCCTCCGAACGGGCGTGGCCGCACCCGAAGGTACGGCCACGCGGACGATCAGAACTTAAACGATACGCTGGCAAAACCATAACGGCCCGTCGCGTCGTAGAACTGCGGGTAGGTGTTGCCGTTACCGCCATCCTCGATCGCAGCCGTCGTGGTGAGCGGCGGATTCTTGTCGAGGATGTTGTTGATGCCGACAGTCAGGCGCGCATTGTCGAACAGGTCGTAACCAAGCGACAGGTCGAAATAGCTGCGGCTGTTCAGCTTGCGGTTGATCTCCGCGAAGCTGCCGGTAAGCGCCGCCTGGCTGCTGGTCTGCGAGATCTTGACCGCAGAGACGTAGCGCCAGGTCAGGCCGACATCGAGGCCGAACGGGGCCTGCCACGTGGTGAGCAACTTGTGGCGCCATTCCGGACGCGGACGACCGCACAGGCCGCCGTAGAGGCCCGAACACTCGTAGATGTCATCCGCCGGCGAGGTCGGCAGCGGCTTGGTCTTGTAGCTGTCGAGATAGGTACCGACCAGATTGAAGCTCAGCGAGCCCATCGTGTCGAGCGGAACGCGATAATCGACGGTAAGGTCGATACCACTGGTCCGCAGCGATCCGGTGTTGACGTTGAAGCGCTCGAAGAAGCCATCATTGGTCAGGAACAGCGTGCCGCCCGGACCACGGTTGATCGCGGCGCAGGACTGCGGATCGGCGTTGTAGAGACAGTTCTTGAGCGCCAGGTTCGGATTGACGCTGCCGATCAGGTCCTTCACGCGGATGTTGAAATAGTCAACCGAGATGCTCAGCCGCGGCACGAAGCTGGGCTGGAAGACGGCGCCGAACGACCAGGTATCGGCCTTCTCCGGCTTCAGATTCTCGTTGCCGCCGATGATCGCGTTGAACTGACCGGCGGGGTTGTCGACGATGTTACCATACTGCGCGGCGGTCACGCCGGTGTTGGCGCACTGCGCGAAGGTCGCAAACGGCGTCGGGCCCGAGCAGGGATCGAAGGTGCCGTTGGCGAGTTCGGTCAGTTCGACCTCGAACTTCGAGCGCGAGGCGAAGAGTTCGACCACGTTCGGAGCACGTACGGCGCGCTGATAGCTGCCACGGAAGCGAACTTCACTGACCGGCGACCAGTTCAGACCCAGCTTGTAGGTGTGGGTGTTGAAGCCGGTGTTGTAATCCGAATAGCGATAGGCGCTTTCGAACGACAGCAGCTCGAAGAAGGGACGCTCCTCGACGATCGGCACGTTGAGTTCCGCGAAGAACTCCTTGGCGATCGTGTTGCCCGACACCGGGAATTCCGGCTCGGTCGAGTTCTGATAGGCCTGGTCGGGGTTCAGCTCGAGCGTGTTCTTGCGATATTCGACACCGAAGGCGATGCCGACGCCGTTGTTCGCCCAAGGCAGCGTCATGCCATATTTGCCGAGGTCGCCGCTGATCGAGGCGACGATGTCGGTGAGTGCGGTCTGGCCGGTGATCTGCTGGTCTTCGCCGACATAGGCGATCGAGGCATCGCTGGCGCGATTGCCGCTGACGAGATCGAGCGGAGCGCAGCGCGAGTCATCGTTCGACGAAATTGCGTCGGCGTTGATCGCGCAGACGGCCTGGCCGAAGGTGGCCGAGCCGGTGCGACGGTCGATGACGGCATTCAGCGCATTGGCAAAGCGGACGGTGTTCGCGTTGCCAACGAAGCGGCTCTTGTAGCTGACCTTCGAATAGGAGCCGAAGACGTCATAGCTGAAGGCTTCGTCGATCTTGCCACGCACGCCGCCGACGAGGCGGAAGGTGCTGTGGTTGATCTGATCCTGGCGGTTGCCACCTTCGACATTACGACGGCTGATGATCAGGCCATCCGCGACGTCGGAACCGAGATAGTTACCGGCTGCGTCATAGCGACCGGCGCTCGACAGACCGGCAACGCCGCAGAGGAATTGCTGCTGCTGCGCGCTGAGGAAGGCGTTGTCGCAGTTGAGACCACCGCCCTGGCCGGTGATGCCGCCGGTGAGCACGCCCGGGGCGATCTGCGCCGTGGACGTGTCGTCCATGTAGCTGATCTCGAAATAGGGAACGATGCTCTCGCTGATCTCGTAATGACCGATCGCGCCGAGCGTGTAGCGCTCGTCCGGGCGCTGATAATAGTTGGCCGGAGCGAAATTATAGGTGCGGCGGCCTTCGACGAACTGGCCGTTGTCGGCGCGGAACTGCGACGGCACGCCGGCGAGGCCCGAGGTGTTCGCGAAATTGGCCGGGAAGTTGAAGCCCGAGCCGCTGCAGGCATAGTCGCTGCCACCGACACCGGTCGCGCCGAGCGCGCAGGCGCTGTAGTCATAGTCGGCCTGCAGGATCGGGTTGATCTTGCGATAGGTACCATAAGCGGTGATGTTGCCACGGCCATCAGCCATGTTGCTGCCCATCACGATCGAATAGTCCTGGGTGAAACCGTTCCAGACGTTCTTGTCGGGCTTCGGATAGGCACCCGGAACAATGGCGTTGTTGCGATCTAGCAGGTCACGGAAGCCCGACTGTCCGTTGTTGTGCTGGAAGCCGCCGACGTTGGCCGTGATCTTCAACCCCTCGAAATCGTCGATCAGGTTGAAGTTGACGACGCCCGCGATCGCGTCCGAACCATAGACCGCCGATGCGCCGCCGGTCAGGACTTCGACATTGCGGATCAGCGCGGTCGGCACCTGGTTGACGTCGGACGGGGTCGACTTGGGCGAACCATAAGGCAGGCGGCGGCCGTTCACGAGCACGAGCGTGCGCGATGGGCTCAGGCCGCGAAGGTCGATCTGTGCGGTGCCGGTCGCCTCGTTCGAGTTTGCCGAACCCTGGGCAGCGAACACCTGCGGCAGCTGGTTGATGAGATCTTCGGCGCGGGTCGTGCCGCGGCTGACGAACTCGGCGCTGTTGATCTGCGTGACCGGGCTGACGCTCTCCATGTTGACCGAGCGGATGCGCGAACCGGTGACGACGATGTCGGCCGCAGGCGCTTCGTCCTCGGCTGCCTGTGCATAGGCGGCCTGCGAGATGAACAGCCCCATGAAGGCGGTGCCCGCCAGCAATGTCTTTCTGTCAATCAACCTAGCCATGAACATTCCCTTTTTGTTGCGCGCCACGTAGGACGCAGTCTCCCTTCGAGGTCGCCAACGGCGCCCCGGCCCAAATCCTCTCGCGGTCTCTTCGATGCCCGGCTGCCGCGCCGGATCAATATCTCCAGCTCGTCAGATCGGCGCCCTTGGGCGCGCTTTCTTCTATCCTCTTCAGTATCTTCGGTAGATAGAAGCTGTTGTAACGCAGGCGTGAAATGGCGTTTGGATTGGCGAAGTCGCCGTTCCAGCAATGCTCCGCACGGTCGCCGTAGAGCACCTCGCCCTTATAGGGCGGGTCGGCCTTCTTGAGGAAATCCTCGGTCAGGTAGACGGCGTTGTTCAGATAGAAATTATCCATGTCGCCGACATAGATGTGGATCTTGCCCTGAAGCTTCGGTCCCAACGTCTTCCAGTCGCGCTCCATGATGTAGCGCAGATCGTAATTGTCACGCCAATAGGTGGCGACGCTCGGATCGATCACGCCGGTGCGCTTGTCCCAGATCCGCTTTGGATAGCCGTCGGGACCGTTGGGCGAGAAGACCGCTTCCCAGATGTCCCATTGCCCGCCCGAGCGCGTCTTGTCGCCCATGACGAGTTCCCAACGGTTCTCCATCTCCATCGTGTAGGGAGAGTTGTCGAGATAATCGCGCTTGCCGGCCCGGGCTACGCGGGTGAACGGCCCTTCCAGATAATAAGCGTTCTTATCCTTGTAGATGTTCGTCAGCATCAGCTGCCGGAAGTCGATCGGGTCCGGGCAGGCGGCGAAGGCGCCGTTGTAATCGTCCGGATATTTGACCTGCACGCCCAGCGCTTCCCAGCCGCCGGTCGAACCGCCGTAGAGGAACCGCGCCCAACCCTGGCCGAGACCGCGGAACTTCTTTTCCAGCGCCGGGATGAACTCGTGCGTGATGGCGTCGCCATAGGGCCCGAGATTGGCCGAGTTCACCGCATAGCTGTCGTCATAATAGGGATTGGAGTGGTCGATCTCGACGATCAGCACCCGGGGAAATTTCTCCGAGATCCACTGCTTGTAGAAGTTGTACGCCTCTTCCTGCTCGGTGCGATTGTAGCATGGCAGGTTGAAGCGCTCGCTCGGCTCGCACTTCAGGTTCGGATCGGGGGGTGTCGTGCGGAAGCCGCCGAAATCATCCGGGAAATGCCCATGGAAGATCATCAGCGGATAGCGCGCCTCGGGATGCTTGTCGAAATCCTTGGGGACGAGCACATGTCCACGCAGATAGATGTCGCGACCCCAGAATTTCGACAGCTTCTCGCTGCGAAACTTGAAGTGGCGGATGAACTCGCTGTCCTTGGGCTCCTCGATCGCCGGATTGACCTTGTCGAGGACGACCTCGATCTCGCCCGGCTTGGCGGGGTCGAAGTCGATCCACTGCGGCGTGCTGACGAGATTGCCCGGCTCCTTGCGCCAGTTCTGACCCGCCCCACGCGGCGCTGGCAGCTTCACGGTCTTGCCGTTCTGAAGTTTGTAGGTGTCGTAGCGATGCAGCAGCGCCTGGACATAATAGCGTCCCGCCGGCACCTGGCTCATCGCTTCGGCCGGGAAACCGAGGACGTCGGCACCGATCGTCGCGCTGGCGCCTGGCTTCAGTCCATCGACGTTCACACCGAACATCTGCGCCCCGAAATAATCCGGGCGGGTCTGGTAGCGGGGCTCGGTCTTGCCGTCGGGGGTGAGCATCAGCATCACCCGGCCGTCGAAAGGCCCTTCCTTCGCCGTTGCGGGAACGGTTACCCTGAAGGTCTCGGCCGCCGCCGGCGGGGTCGCCAGCGCAAGCACCGAAACCATGGCAGCTGCAGCGAGCCGGAATCCCTTACGCTTCATCGGTCACGTCCCCCTGATCTTCTCTCTCCCCCGCCCCGGCTCAGTCGGCCGGGATCAGGCGTATTTCGGTCTGGCGCCCGTCGAGGAAGCGAACCTGCTTTCCGTCGAAGAAGGCATTTTCCTCGGTGCGGAACTCGACATCCTGGCCGCCCCATTCGGGCACGTCCTTGCGGGCCGACAGTTCGATCGACCAGGTCGTGTTCGCGTGGATCGGATTCTCACCGCGCGGGTCGGCGTTCTGATTGTCCCAGAAGCCGAGCGACGGACCCGCCGCATGACCGTGATAGCCGAGCGGATGCGAGTAGATGGACGGCTTCAGCCCCTGCGCCAGCGACTTGACACGGGCCGCAGCGAGCGCCTGATTGCCTGTCGCGCCCACCTTGTACGACGACAACAGCGCATCCTGGACCTTATTGGCATCGGCAAGCCCCGCGCGCAGGCCGGCCGGGACGGCGGTTTCGCCGGGCTTGGCGACATAGGCCAGATGCTGGGTGTCGGTGTTGAGACGCAGATAGGTGATGCCGAAATCGGTCCACAGCATATCGCCGGGCTGGATAACGGTATCGCCTTCAAGCATGCCCTTCTGCCCCTGACGGATCACCGCCACCGACGGCTGGAACCAGACCTTGAGGCCGAGGTCGTTAACCCGCTGGCGATACCACCAGACGACATCGTCGGTTGTCGTCTTGCCCGGCGTGATTACCTTGCGCGAGAAGGCGTCTGCCATGATCGAATGCGCCAAACGAAGAATGCCGGGGTAGATGCGCATTTCCATCGGCGTGCGCGCCTCGAGCCAGCCGATCGACAGGCGCTCGCCCGAGACGATGCGCGAGCGGAACTGCTCGGGCAGCGCTGCCGTCATCTCTTCATATTGGCTCAGCGTCATGCCGTCGGCGAAAGCGGACAGAGCCGAGGTGTTGATCGCGATGTTACCCGGGTTGCGCGCCGCGATGATGTCGGCGACAGCCTTCCACTGATCGGGCTGCTTGTCGGGATCCCAGGCCGGCTGGAACAAGCCGCCGAGGCCATAGCGGCTGACGGTCAGTCGCTCGACCGGCTTGCCGTTGCCGGGATCGAAGAAGATGAGGATGGTACGGCGCCGCGCATGCATGCTTTCGGCGTTGAGCATGGTGGCGATCACCGGCTCTTCGAAATATTCGCGCGCCATCAGCACCCACATGCTGATCTTCTGCTCACGCATCAGGCGCGGCACGATCGTGTCGAGACGGTCGGCAAGGATCGCATTGATCAGCTTCGCCTGCTCGCGCATCGGCAGGATCTCGGGCGCGACGGGGGCAGCCTGCTCGACGTCGCTCATCGTCACGCTGTCGAGCGGCGCCTGCGCCATCGACGGAAACGCGATCGCCGTTGCCATGCAACCGGCGGCCACACGCAATGCAGCGAGCCGAAAACCTGTCCTCACCAAATCCCCCTTGCGACCATTATTATGTGATATTGGCTATATTTCGGAACTGTGTCAACCGCCTCGTACAGCGCCCATTGCGCTCTTGCGGAAATATAATTTCGCGCTGGTCAAAAGCCGCGATGCAAAAGCTCGCTGCGTCGGCCGCACGATGGCGCCGAATGTCGGCAAATCATGGGTCGCGGGTAAGTCCGATTGTCGGTCATATCGAGAACGAGCAATGTCGTTGGAGACGATTGCCGCCACATTGGCATCGACCATGATCAGAGAGAGACCATCGATGACCAAGACGACGCGCGCGACGCTGGCCACTAGCATCGCCCTGATGGCGATGTCCCCGGCTCAGGCGCAGCAGGCGCCGGCAATGGACATGAAGACCGCTGCAATGCGCGCCGCCGCGACGGTGAAGAGCATGACTGCCGATGAAAAGGTGATACTGACCCACGGCATCATGCCGCTGGGGCTCAGCAAGACCATGCCCCCCATCCCGGCCGACGCCATTCCCGGCGCCGGCTACATTCCGGGAATCGCCCGGCTCGGCATACCAGCGCTGAAAGAGACCGATGCCAGCCTCGGCGTCACCTATGTGATGGGCGCGCGCAAGGACGGGGCGACCGCACTTCCCTCCGGCGTGGCGCAGGCGGCATCGTGGAATCCCGACCTTCTCTATCGCGGCGGCGCGATGATCGGCTCCGAGGCGCGCGCCAAGGGGTTCAACGTGCTGCTGGCGGGCGGCGTCAATCTGATGCGCGATCCGCGCAACGGGCGAACGTTCGAATATCTCGCCGAAGATCCGCTTCTGTCCGGCGTGCTCGTGGGCGCCGCGATCCGGGGCGTACAGTCCAACCATATCATCTCGACGATCAAGCATCTGGCGCTCAACGGACAGGAGACGGGCCGCAAATATGCGAATGTGCTGATCAGCGAGGCCGCCGCACGGGAAAGCGATCTGCTCGCCTTCCAGATCGGCATCGAACAGGGCCAGCCCGGCTCGGTGATGTGCGCGTACAACCGCGTGCTGGGCGAGCAGGCCTGCGCCAGCGACTGGCTGCTCAACAAGGTGCTCAAACAGTCCTGGGGCTATAAGGGCTTCGTCATGTCCGACTGGGGCGCGGTGCCCAATATCGAGGCCGCACTGAACGGGCTCGACCAGCAGTCGGGCGAACAGCTCGATCCCGCCGTCTTCTTCGGCGACAAACTCAAGGACAAGGCCGCCGGCGCCCCCCGATGGAAGGCGCGCGTCGACGACATGAACCGGCGTGTCCTGACGGCGATCTACGCAGCCGGGCTCGACACACATCCGGTGACACCCGGTGGCAAGATCGATTTCGAGGCGAATGCCAAGACCGCTGAAGAGGTGGCCCGACAGGGAATCGTGCTGCTCAAGAACAACGGCGTCCTGCCGCTGGCGAAGTCCGCCAAGTCGATCGCCCTGATCGGCGGCTATGCGGATGGCGGCGTGCTGTCCGGCGCGGGATCGAGCCAGGTCCATGGCGAAGGCGGCCCCGTCGTCAGCCGCCCCGCCAGCGGCAAGGGCGTCTGGGCCGGCTTCATCGCGCAGCAATACCACCGCTCGAGCCCGATGGAGGCGATCCGCGCACTCGCCGGTCCCGCAAAGCTCACCTTCCGCGACGGACGCTACATCACCGATGCGGTCGAGAAGGCGCGGCAGGCGGAAGTCGCGATCGTCTTCGCGACGCAGTGGGAAACCGAGGGTCTGGACCTACCCGACCTTTCGCTGCCGGACGGACAGGATGCGCTCATTGCAGCCGTGGCCGCCGCCAATCCCAACACCATCGTGGTGCTGGAAACGGGCGGGCCGGTGAAGATGCCCTGGCTCGACAAGGTCGCGGGCGTGATCGAGGCATGGTATCCCGGTGCGCGGGGCGGCCCCGCCATAGCATCGGTGCTCTTCGGGGACACCAATCCCTCGGGTCGCCTGCCGATCACCTTCCCGGCAAGCGAGGCGCAACTCCCCCGCCCCCGGCTCGATGGCAGCGACTGGGTGGAACCCGATTTCGGCGGCAATCCAACTTCGGGCAGCGACAAGCTGGACGTGAATTACGACATAGAGGGGGCAGACGTCGGCTACCGCTGGTTCGCGAGGACGGGCGCCAAACCGCTGTTCCCCTTCGGATATGGGCTGTCCTACACCAGCTTCGAAAGCGGCGACCTGAAACTCAAGGGCCTGACCGCGAGCTTCACCGTCCGCAACACCGGACAGCGCGAGGGCGCCGAGGTGGCACAGCTCTATCTCGTGGGGCGCAATGGCAAGACCATGCGGCGTCTGGCCGGCTTTCAGCGCGTAAGCCTCGCTCCCGGCGCTTCGCAGACGGTCTCCGTCACGGTCGACCCGCGCATCCTGGCGAACTGGAAGGATGGCGGCTGGGTCTTGCCCGCCGGCGAGTATCTGTTCTCGCTGGGCAAGGATGCCGAGCAACTGTCAACGCCAGTCCGGGTCAAGCTGGCCGGCAGGTCCTGGAAGGACTGAGGCAGAAGCCTCAGTTCCGCGCCGAAAGAGCTCAGGCCTTGAGGCGCAGGGGGGGGGGACAAGCGGTCCGCCTGCCGCTATTCGGCATTCGACAGGCGTAGGAATTTCCTGAGGGAAACTGGCTGGGGCGGGAGGATTCGAACCTCCGAATGACGGTACCAAAAACCGTTGCCTTACCACTTGGCGACGCCCCAGCATCGCTTGGCGAGGCGCCCTTATATTCATCGGCGCGGCAATGGGAAGAGCAGAAGATCGGTTTTCCTGCGGTTCGCTTGGGGCTAGACCAAAGGCATGACCGTCCTCATCACCGGCGTCGCCGGTTTCATCGGCATGCATTGCGCGCTGCGCCTGATCGAGCGGGGCGAGCGGGTCGTGGGGATCGACGATCTCAACACCTATTACTCGGTCCAGCTCAAGCGGGATCGCCTCACGCGGATCGAGGACGCGGCGGGTGCACGCTTCCGTTTCCTCCACTGCGACTTTGCCGATGACACCGCGCTCGAAGGAGCGCTTGCAGGCATCGAATTCGACAGGATCCTGCACCTCGGCGCGCAGGCGGGCGTACGTCATTCGATCGACAATCCGCGCGCCTATGCACGAAGCAATCTGGTCGGACATCTGAACCTGCTCGAACTCGCCCGGCAGCGAGGCGTCGCGCATATGGTCTATGCGTCCTCCTCGTCCGTCTATGGCGGCAATGACAGCCTGCCTTTCTGCGTCGAGGACCGCGCCGATCAGCCGGTGTCGCTCTATGCGGCGACCAAGAAGGCGGACGAGCTGATGAGCGAGAGCTACGCCCATCTCTATCGTATAAAGCTGACCGGGCTGCGCTTCTTCACCGTCTATGGCCCGTGGGGGCGACCCGACATGGCACTGTGGCTGTTCACCGATGCGATCTTGCGCGGACGCCCCCTATCGGTGTTCAACGGCGGGGATATGCGGCGCGACTTCACCTATATCGACGATATCGTCAGCGGGGTGGTTGCGGCGCTCGACCGACCGCCGCTCGACGACAGGAAGGAAAAAGCCGGTGGCAGCCGGTCGCCCCATGCGATCTACAATATCGGCAACAACCGTTCGGAAGAACTAGGCCGCCTGATCGATCTGGTCGAGCTGGCCTGCGGCCGACAGGCGATCCGGGAAAACAAGCCGATGCAGCCGGGCGACGTGCGCGAGACTTTTGCCGACATCGGCGCGATCGAGCGGGACCTCGGCTTTGCCCCGACCACCACGATCGAGCAAGGCGTGCCCCGCTTCGTTACGTGGTTTCGCGATTATCATGGGATCTGACATCATGCGCCCTGCCGTGCCTTTGCTGACCGTCCTGCTGCTGCTCGCCGGCTGCGGGCCATCGAACGAGCCGCCGAGCCCGCCGGCCGAGGACGGCGGCGCGCCACAGATCGCGACGAGCATCGAAGAGGATGTGCTGCCGCAGGATCGTTCGGACCAGATTAGCGCGATCGATGCCGCGACGGGCGACGCACGCGGGATGCCCCGCGACGGCGGCGGAGTAGTGAAGGCTCCGCCGCCGCGCGTTGCGGCGCCTGCCGAGACGCCCGCCGCCAGCGAGTCCGTCGTCTCGCCGCCGGCCGCTCCGCAACCTGCAACGCCCCCGCTCGTTACTCCAGGGCCAGCGCCCACCCCGCAATAGGAGGCAATCCGCCATGACCGAGGATGACGATCTGCGCGCACGGGCGATCGCCCTGTACGACCGCTTCACCCATGGCAGCCAGGACCGCCGCGCCTTCATGGCGGACATGACCCGCCTTGCGGGCAGCGCTGCAGCCGCACAGATGCTGGTCGGGGCAATCGCCGCCGACCCGGCCGCTGCCGCGATCATCGCCGAGGACGACAAGCGGCTGACGGCGCGGATGGTCCACTGGAAAGGCGCCGAGGGCCGCCAGCTGTTCGGCTATATGGCGATACCCAAGAAACATGCGAAGAAGCCGGCGGCGGTTCTCGCCGTACATGAAAATCGTGGTCTGCAACCCTATACCAAGGATGTCGCACGGCGCTTGGCGGTGGCCGGCTTCGTCGGGCTGGCGGTCGACTTCCTGGCCCCCGAGGGCGGCACACCACAAGATGAAGACAAGGCGCGCGCGATGATCGGCGCGCTCGACCTCGCCAAAGCCACGGCCGATGGCGTTGCGACGATCGACTGGCTGGCGGCGCATCCGCTGCTGAACGGCAAGGTGGGCGTGGTCGGCTTCTGCTGGGGCGGCGCTATGGCCAATCGTCTGGCCGTGGCCGCCGGACCGGCGCTGACTGCCGCCTGCGCTTATTATGGCCCTCCGCCCCCGCCTTCCGAGGCGGCCAAGGTCAAGGCGGCACTGCTGCTGCATTATGCGGGGACGGATGAGCGCGTGAATAGCGGGGCCGGCCCCTGGGTCTCCGCGCTGCAGGCCGCAGGGGCCTCGGTGCAGCGCTACGACTACCCCGGCACGCAACATGCCTTTCACAACGACACATCGGTCGCGCGCTTCGACGCCGCCGCTGCGCAGTTGTCCTGGGATCGGACGATCGCCTTTTTCAATGAGAGGCTGCGCCGCTAGCCACGGCTTACAGCAAACCGTCGGCGCTCAGCTTCCGCGCCGAACACTGTGACGATAGCGCCAGCGCAGGCGCAGCATGCGCGGCGCTGCAGGCAGATAACGGCGCCACATGCGTCGGGGATTGACCCACAGGCGGTGCAGCCATTCCAACGCCATGCGCCTCATCCAGCGCGGCGCGCGGCGCTCCCGACCGACGAGGAAGTCGAGCGATGCGCCGATGCACAGCGCCGTTCCCCGCGCATTCGGCAGCCTTCCAATGGCCGTCGCTATCAACTCCTGCTGAGGGGACCCGACCGCCAGCAGGGTGAAGCGCGCGCCCGACGTCGCCGCAAAGCGAGCCGCCTGCTCGCGCGCCTCGGCATCGTGCCGCAGCCCCATAGGCGGAATATACTGGACGATATCGAGGTCGGGCCACCCCGCGATCAACCTGGCGGGATCTCCGGGATGACCGCCGATTATGCAAAGCCGGTCACCGGCAGTGAGAATCGAGCCGAAGAGATTGGCCGTAAGATCGCTGCCAGGGACAACCGGAAGCGGGACGCCATCCGCGGCTGCGAAAAGCGACAGCACCCGGCTGTCGCAGAGGCACCAGTCGGCTTGGCGATAGGCGTTCCATTCGATCGACGTGGCCGGCAGTTCGGCGAGCCTGACGACATGGTCGACATTGGGCGTGACCATATAGGCATAGGCGTCGTCGCAGGTTCGGGAGCGCAGGATCGCGCACGCACCATCCATATCGATGGGATCGAAACGCAGTCCCAGATAATTCATTGCTGTTCCCCAACCCGACGATCTTAGCCGGTCCGGCGGAAAGAAAAAGGGCCCGGTGTCGCCACCGGGCCCCGATCTTTTCCGTCCGGTCCGCCGATCAGCGGCGATCGCCGAGGAACTGCAGAAGGAAGGTGAACATGTTGATGAAGTCGAGATAGAGGGTCAGCGCACCCATCACCACCGACTTGCCCGCGAAATCGGTACCGGCGACGTAGAAGTACATGCTCTTGATCTTCTGCGTGTCATAGGCGGTGAGGCCCGCGAACAGCAGCACGCCGATGGCGCTGATCGCGAGGTTGAGGGCCGGCGACTTGAAGAAGATGTTGAGCAGGGAAGCGACCAGCAGGCCGACGACGCCCATGATCAGGAAGGTGCCGAAGCCCGACAGATCCTTCTTGGTCGTGTAGCCCCACAGGCTGAGTGCGGCGAAAGCAGTCGCGGTCGAGAAGAAGGTGATTGCGATCGACGAACCGGTGTAGACCAGGAACAGCGACGCCATCGACAGACCCATGACGCCCGCGAAGGCCCAGAACATCGCCTGCGCGGCGAAGGTCGACAGCTTGTTGATGCCGAAGCTCAGCACCATGACGAACGCAAGCGGCGCGAGCACGATCAGCCAGCGCAGCGGCGTTGCGAAGACCGCTGCAGCCATACCGGACTCCGCAAACAGCAGAGCCACGATACCGGTCAGAAGCACGCCCGACGCCATATAATTATAGACCGAGAGCATGTAGGACCGCAGGCCTGCGTCGAAGGCTGCGTCGGCCACACCAGCCCGTGTCGCGGCGGGCGCGGCAGTTGCTCGGGGGTCAGACCAATTTGCCATGATGTCACTCTCTCCAATAGAAGCGGCGAGATGCCGCTTGTCGCCAATATCGGCAGGTAGAGAGTCTATTTCAAGCATAACCCGACGCAAAATCGGACGGCAGGCGTTGCTTTACCGTCTTTGATCGAAGGAAAGGCCGTCATGCACCGACTTTTCGTGGGATTGCGCCCGCCGCCCCCCATGCGCAGCATTATTTTGTCACAAATGGGCGGAATCCCCGGAGCGCGCTGGCAGTCGGACGACCATCTTCACGTGACGCTGCGCTTCATCGGCGAAGTCGAGCGCCCGGCGGCCGAAGATATCGCGGCCACGCTGGGTTCGGTCCGGCACAGGTCGCTCGACCTCCACCTCGGCGGGGTCGGCTGCTTCGAGCGCAAGGGGCGCATCGATAATCTGTGGATCGGAGTCGGACCGGAGGCGGACATCCGCAGCTTGCATCTGGCGGTAGGCCGCGCCCTCGAACGGGTCGGAATTGCTCCGGAAAGACGCGCCTTCGTCCCGCATATCACGATCGCCCGCTTCTCCAAGGCGGACGCTCCGGGGGCGCCACTCCCGATCGCATCGCTGTCGCCGCCCTCGCTTGCAGCCCATTTCGATCACTTCGTCCTCTATGAGAGCCACATGGGGCGGGATGGATCGTCCTACGAGGTCGTGGAGCGCTATCCGCTGCTGTGACGCATGGGGCCTGCGATGCTCCGCAAAAGCCCTTCGACGCCCTGCCGGATATCGGACAACGCGGTCTCGAACCCCGCATCGTCGCCAAAATAAGGGTCGGCCACGTCCTCGCCCGTGCGGCCATCCGCATGATCAAGGAGCAGTTCCAGCCGGGCCTTTGCATCGGCCGGAGCGATAAGCCGAAGATCGCTAAGAACGCTGCCATCGAGCGCGATTAGTCGATCATAATGACGGAAGTCGTCGGGCCGTACTTGCCGGGCGCGTAAGCCCGAAATATCCATGCCATGCCGTCCGGCGACGACGATCGCCCGTCGATCGGGCGGCCTTCCGATATGCCAGTCGCCGGTCCCCGCCGAGTCGATCTCTACCGGGATGGCCGCCTGCGCTGCTGCCGCCCGCATCACGCCTTCGGCGAGCGGCGAGCGGCAGATATTGCCGAGACAGACGAACAGGATTCTTGTTGGCCTGTCTCGCGCGCTCACGACTTCTTGACGACCCCACACGCCACGCGACCGCCGGCATTGCCCGTCGGGTCGGTCTTATAGTCGTCGGCGCCGGCATGGATCACGATCGCAGCGCCGTCCGCATCGAGTAGCGGGTTCTCGCCGCCAGACAGCATGGCTCCCGCCACCGTCGTGGTGAGCATTCCGGTTCCGTCAGCGGCCACGGTCATATTCGGCATGTCACCCATATGCGCACCCGCCGGATTGTCGCGGCCGTGCTGATGCTTGGCGGGATTCCAATGCCCACCGGCGCTCGTGAAGTCGGGCGCTGTGCAGGTGCCGGTGGTGTGGATGTGCACGGCGTGCACCCCGGGCGTAAGGCCCGCAGCCTTCACCTGCACCATGATCGCATCACCATGCTGCATCAGGACTGCCTTGCCTAGCGATTTGCCGGCGGCATCGAGGAGGTCGGCTTGCGCCATGTCATGCCCCATAGCCTGGTGACCCGCATGCTGGGCCAGGGCCGAAGAGGCGTTGAGCGCGAAGCCGGTGATGGCTGCGATGGAAATGAGCGAGGGGACGATACGCATGGCTGTCTCTCCTTATGATCATCTTTACGCGCGCCCTGAATGAGCGACACGCTCGGTACACGCAGGCACGGAAAGAAAAAGGGGCCGGCCCGAAGACCGACCCCCTATTCTGTCCATCACCGAAAGATCGATGATGAAACCGCTTACATGCCGGCGCCGAAGGTGATTTCGACGCGACGGTTCTGCGGCTCGCGGACGCCATCGGCGGTGTCGACGAGCGGACGGCTTTCGCCGAACGCTTCGGTGACGATCGCCGAGTCCGGCACGCCCTTGCCAGCGAGGTACGCCTTGACGGCGTCCGCACGGCGCTGGGACAGGCCGACGTTATACTGATCGCTGCCCGACTTGTCGGCGTGGCCGGCAAGCTGAACGCGGGCCTGACCCGTCGTCGCATAAGCGTTCGCCGCATTGTCGAGGATCGAGGCGGCCTCGGCGGTGATCGCCGACTTGTCCCAATCGAAGAACACGATGAACGGACCCGGGGTCTCAACCACCGGCGGCGGCGGAGGCGGCGGCGGGGGCGGAGGCGGCGGGGGCGGCGGGGGCGGCGGGGGCGGCGGGGGCGGCGGTGCAGCCGGTTCGCCGAAGTTATAGATGAGGCTCAGCAGCGCGCTGTGCGAACGCCACGTGCCCTCATAGGTCGCACCGACGCGGTCGATGACCTTGACGTCCTTCACCTGGAAGTAGCGATACTTCAGGCCGACGTCGACATTGGTGCTGACCGGGTAGCGAACGCCGGCGATCGCCTGCCAGGCGAAGCGCGAGTCGCTGTCGTTCAGGAAGTCGTCGCCCGAGACGTTGTAGTTGGCGAGCTTGACGCGAGCGACGCCGACGCCGCCGCCGACATAACCCGAGAAGCCTTCTTCGCCGCCGAAATCGAGCAGGCCGTTCACCATGAAGCTGAGCGCGCTGTTCTTGCCGCTGGCTTCGGTGTAGGTGCCGGCCGGAGCGCCGACGCCGCCGATGTTTGCGGGCGTGCGAGCCGCAGTGGTGGCGAAGCTGTTCACGCGGTTGCGCTTGTAGCCGACTTCACCTTCGAGGCGGAAGCCGCCGAAGTCGTAGCCGACGATGCCGTCGACGTCGAAACCGACATTGGTGTCCACCGTCGCGCGACCACCGGCCGGTGCCAGCGTCGAGCCGCCCACGTCGAACTTCATGTCCTCCATGAGCATGCCACCGCCCTCAACACCCACGTACCAGGCGTTGTCACGAGCGAAGGCGGGAGCGGCGAGCGCAGTAGAAGCGAGCGCTGCCAGGATGGCAAGCTTGCGCATATCAATCCCCTTTCCAACAGGTTCCATCAGGAACTGTGTTCACCTAAACCATTCACCCGGATGCGTGCAAGCGCAAGCACATCCGTTTCTGCGGCGATCCGCCAGCAACACGAAAGCCTGTTTCGCGATACTGTTGGCCACCCAGACAGCCGCATAACGACCGTGTAATGAAAGGGTTGCCCGCCTCGTAAAAAAATTTCGCAGCTGTTTCGACATGTGGCTTTCGGGCAACAGATTCCGGAAAGCGTTTAGACCTCCGGTTCCCGCACGACCGGTATCAGCACGGCGTTGGGGTGCGTCGTTCCAGGCTTGAGGGGCGAATTGTAATAGGCATGTTCGACCGGCCCTGCCGGCACCAGCGACCGCGTCGCCATCCAGCTACGGAGCTCGGCTTCGCGCTGGGCGAACAGCTTGTCTGTCGGACGCCCGGGTACGCTTATGACCGCAACGTCCCGCGCAGGTCGATCGGCGATCTGGATACCGTGACCCGGCGGAGTCAGCGTCACGGGGTCGGTGCCGGCAGGCAACACGAAGCGGATCTTCCATGCGTCGCCCATAAGGGGCTCGCCGAAGACCGGCATGACGATGGGAAGCTCGCCGCCTTCGCGACCGTCGCCGAACATGTAATCAGCAAGCAGACCAAAGCCATTGCCGAGCGCGCGGTCGCGCGAGCCTTGCTGGACAGTCTCCAGCATCAGAAGAGACGGATAGCGCCGTATCTCGAACGGCCCATCGCTCTCCATCGTCTCGTGCAGCGGTGTCTTGGCGCCACGCTGCTTGATGTAGACATAGGCTGCACCCGCCGCCGCCGCCGCCGCGACGCCCGCCAACACCTTGCCCCAGCCGATCTTCGCCATGCGCTACTCCTCCGCTCGCGCCGCATAAGGCGCACTGGCCCCGATGACCAGAGCGCGCTTTGCCCGCCGCTCGTCCTGTCCTAAGCAACCGTCTGCCGGCCTACAGGGAAGCAGGATGAAGACCCGGATCCGCGAAACGAGGCGCTCCAGACGCATGACCCTCCAGCAGGTCGCCGAACGTTGCATACCTCCCACGACCGCCCAGACGATCGGCCGGCTTGAGCAAGGCAGCCGCACCGTCTCGGTCGCGTGGCTCAACCGTATAGCCGCCGCGATGGGTGTCGATACCGCCGAGCTGGTTGCCCTGCCCCCGCCCCCGCCGCTCCGGATCAATGCCGTGCTCGGTCCAGACGGGGCTGTGGCTGCCGATAGCGACGATGACGTAGCGCAACTGCCGACGGCGGCGCCACCAGCATTGCTGCTACGGGTCGAACAGAGTGTCGGAGAGTATCGCGCGGGTGATCTGTTGTGGTTGGAACGAATCCCCGCCGATGGATATGGGCGGGCCCTGAACCGCGATATCCTCGTCCCCCGCCCGGGTGGGCGCTTCGCTTTCGGACGGCTGACCGATCGACAGGGGAACCGGCTTCACCTCGTACCGCCAGGGCAGGGACAACGGCAGATCGTGGTCGCCGATGCCCTGTGGATCGCCATGGCCGTCCAGCTGCTCAGGCAGCTCGCCTGATCGTTGCGGCCCGGCCCGACTTGCCACCGGCCAGCGCCCGGCGCATCATCGTGGCATCATAAAAATAGTTCGCAGGAATCCCTCATGTCCAACACCGAAGACTCCGCCATCGGCGGGGTGACGCCGCGTCGCCGTCCCAAAGCCGAGATTTTGGAGCTCGACGGCCGCCGCCTCCGGCCGTCCACCCTGATGATGGGCCATGGCTATGACCCGATGCTGTCGGAAGGGGCACTGAAGCCGCCGATCTTCCTGACCTCGACGTTCGTGTTCGAGAATGCCGCTGCAGGCAAACGCCACTTCGAGGGTGTCACCGGCAAGCGCCCCGGCGGAGCGGACGGCCTCGTCTATTCGCGCTTCAACGGTCCCGATCAGGAGATATTGGAGGACCGGCTCGGGATCTGGGAAGATGCCGAAGACGCCCTTTCCTTCTCCAGCGGCATGGCGGCGATCGCGACGCTGCTGCTGGCGACGGTGCGGCCCGGCGACGTGATCGTCCACTCGGCGCCGCTCTATGCCGCCACCGAAACGCTGATCGGCCGCATCCTGGGCAAGTTCGGCGTGTCCTGGCTCGACTTCCCCGCGGGCGCCACGCCCGAGGAAATCTCGGCCGTGATCGAGGCGGCCAAGGCAAAAGGACGCGTTTCGCTGATCTACCTGGAGAGCCCGGCCAACCCGACGAACGCGCTGGTGGACGTCGAGGCCGTCCGCGACGTGCGCGACCGCCTGTTCGCGGGCGAAGAGGACGTTCCACCGATCGCGATCGACAACACCTTCCTCGGGCCGCTCTGGTCGAAGCCGTTGCGCCATGGTGCGGATCTCGTCGTCTACTCGCTGACCAAATATGCCGGCGGCCACAGCGATCTGGTCGCCGGTGGCGTTGTCGGTGCGAAGAAGCTTCTCGACCCGGTCCGCGCGATGCGCAACACGATCGGCACGATCACCGACCCCAACACCGCCTGGATGCTGCTGCGGTCGCTCGAAACGCTCGAACTCCGCATGACCCGCGCCGGCGAGAACGCGGCGAAGGTGTGCGAATGGCTGCGCGCGCAACCGCAGGTGGAACGGGTCGGATATCTCGGCTTCCACGAGGACGGATCGCGTCAAGCCGACATCTATCGCCGCCACTGCACGGGCGCCGGCTCGACCTTCTCGCTCTACCTCAAGGGCGGCGAACCCGAAGCCTTCGCCTTTCTTGACGCGCTCAAGATCGCCAAGCTCGCGGTCAGCCTGGGCGGCACGGAGACGCTGGCCAGCCATCCTGCGGGCATGACGCATTTGTCGGTGCCAGAAGAACGCAAGCGTGCACTCGATATCGGCGACAATCTGGTTCGCATTTCGATCGGTATCGAAGATCCGGACGATCTGATCGCCGACTTCGCACAGGCGCTGAGACAGATCGTCTGACGGTGGGCAAGGCGTCGGTCGCGAAAGGCCGGCGCCTACCCCCGACGCGGCCAGGGCACGGCGTCGAAATAGTCCTCCATCGCCCGCGCGGCACGATCGGTCAGTTCGATGAAGACGCGCCGCCCATCCTCGGGGTCGGCCACCCGACGAAGCAGGCCGGCATCCGTCAATTGCTTGATCCAGCGGAGGGCGGTCGTTGCGGGCACCGCAGCTGCGATGCACAAGCTCGACACCGCCACCGGCCGCCCCTCCAGCCGGGCAGCGGTAAGATCCAACAAGATGTCCCAGGCCGGATCGGCGAACAGACCATGGCCGAACAGATGCTCGCGCATGCGCCGCGCACGAATCATGTCCCGGATCACAGCGGCATCTAGCATCATCCGCTCGATCGCCTCGGGCTCATCGCCCGCGTCTAGCCGATAGGCCTCACGCTCCTCCCGCAGGGGCAGATCGAGCCCACGTGTGAGCGTGTCGGGCAGAGGCGGCATCGCCACCCACGGCCGCGAGCCAGCCGTTCCGTTCATTCCCAAATCCTGGAGAACGTGACTCTCCGTCGCAAGGCGATCGGCTATCACCTCCTCCAGAGCCCGGCTGTCACGCCCCACGACCAGTTCGACATCCTCATGCCCAACACGTGCTAGAACGATGTCGAGCACGTCGGGTGAAGCGACTACGACACTCGAAAAGCGGCGGTGACGCGCCGCACGATCGACGCGCCGAAGCAGTTCGTCCAGCGGTTCGCCATGATCCCGGCTGACGTCGATAATGACGAGGTCTACCGCAAAGTCGGGGTCGAGCCGGTCCAGTGCTCCGGTCAGCGGCAGGGTGGCGGCGATCTTGCCGCCATGTGCTTCGGCGTGGCGTACGGCCGCCGAAGCGCCGTCAGCCGAATCGCTGAAAATCAAAATAGTGGGAGAGCCCCCCCCGACGTCCATCTCGCGTCCTCCAGCACGCTGTAAAACATGCCCGCCCCCGCGGGCCATGTTGCTGTAAAAACTAGCAATCCGCAAATTGCTGTCAGCACGGAATTGGTCCGTTTTGGATCAATCCATGCAAATTCACACGAGTTGCGACGACTTGGGAATGACCATCCTATCCGCAATCAGGCGAATGCGGGGAAAATGCTGCGTGGGTTGGCAGGGGAACGGTGGTCGGCCTCCGTCGTTTGAAGTTCATCCTTCACACGGAGAGCGTCATGTCCGATCGTTATGCCAGCCGAAACAACGAGGAGCCGCACAAGATTGACCAGAAAGATCCCCTGGCGATCGCTCTGCTCAAGAAAGAACATCACGCCTTCCGGACGCTGTTCGATGAAGCGGAGGGCGCGGAACCGAAGCGACTGGTTCGGATCGCACGGGAAATCTGTATGCGCCTGACGGTTCACATGGCGATCGAGGAGGAGATTCTCTATCCCGCGCTTCGTCCGCTGCTGGGCGATGACGAAGTGGACGAGGGCATCGTCGAGCATCAGTCGGGTAAGCGGATCGTCGCGGAACTCGAGCAGCTCGATGGTGGCGAGCAATTGTTCTCCGCGAAGGTACATGTGCTGGGTGAGGAAACCATCCACCATATCGACGAAGAGGATGAGGACATGTTCGCCGATGCGCGCAAAGCGCACGAGAAGGGCGAGATCGACCTCGACGCGCTCGGCGAGACCCTGCGGGCGCGGCAGGCCGAGCTGTACGACCAGATCATGTCAACCGGAGAAACCGGCCCGACCAGCGAGGCTCAGCCCGACGAAGTCGAGCGGACCTAAGGAGCGGCTCGGGAGACGGACGCGGTCCGCCTCCCGCTGACCGTGCTCAGCTGTCGCTTTCGCGCTCGATATCGGCGCCCACCGCGGAAAGCTTTTCCTCAAGCCGCTCGTAGCCGCGGTCGAGATGATAGACGCGGTGGACCCGCGTTTCGCCATCTGCGGCGAGACCTGCAAGGACGAGGCTCATCGAGGCGCGAAGGTCTGTCGCCATTACATCGGCACCGACCAGTCCATCGACCCCTTTGACGACGGCGGTGCGGCCATGGACCTGGATGTCGGCGCCCATGCGCGCCAGCTCCGGAACGTGCATATAGCGGTTCTCGAAAATGGTCTCGGTCAGGACGCTGGTTCCGTCGGCGAGCGCCAGCATCGCCATGAACTGAGCCTGCATATCGGTAGGAAAGGCCGGGAACGGCGCCGTCGACAGAGTCAGGCTCGACGGGCGGCCATGAGCGGCGACGCGAATGCCATCCGGTTGCTCTTCGACGGTGACGCCCGCCTCGCGCAATCCTGCAAGGATGGCCTCCATATCCGCGATCCGCGCCCCGGCGAGCAACAGGTCACCCCCGGTCATCGCAGCGGCGCAGGCATAGCTGCCCGCTTCGATCCGGTCGGGCATCACCTCATATTCTGCGCCGTGCAGACTGGTCTTGCCGCGCACCACCAGACGGTCGGTGCCGATGCCGTCGATTTCGGCGCCCATCGCGACTAGGCAGCGTGACAGATCGACGATCTCGGGCTCGCGCGCGACATTTTCCATGACCGTCTCGCCTTGTGCGAGCACCGCCGCCATCAGGGCATTTTCGGTCGCGCCAACCGATACGACGGGGAAATTGATCCGCCCGCCACGCAGACCGCCACTGGGCGCCGTTGCCCTAACATAGCCGGCGGTGAGTTCGATTTGGGCGCCAAGCGCCTCGAGCGCCTTGAGATGCAGGTCGATCGGGCGGTTGCCGATCGCACAGCCGCCGGGCAGCGACACCGTTGCCTCGCCTGCACGTGCCAAAAGTGGCCCGAGCACGAGGATCGAGGCGCGCATCTTGCGCACGATGTCATAGGGCGCGACGGTCGAGGCGATCAGCTTCGCCGACATCGTCATCTCGCGCCCGATCAGATCCCCCTGCCCGCGCCGCACGGTCGTCGACACACCCAGTTCGTTCAACAGATGCCCGAAGCCATCGACATCGGCGAGGCGCGGCAAGTTGGTCAGCGTCAGCTTCTCTTCGGTCAGAAGCGCGCAGGGAAGCAGCGTGAGCGCGGCGTTTTTCGCGCCGGAAATCTGCAGGCGGCCGGACAGGCGATTTCCGCCCCTAATGGTGATGCGATCCATGGATTGCCTGTATCGGGGAGTTGCCCGCGCCTCAAGCGCAGCTTCGCGACTTCGTTTCGTCACGGCCGCTCAACGCAGCTGTCACACCGCTCCGATACCCGCCCCCCGACTTGATCTTCCAGGGGGTTATCGATGAACCGTTCGCATCTGCTTGCCGGGGTCGCGCTGTTGTGCCTCGGCTCGGCCGCTACCGCACAAGACGCCGACGACATCATCGTCACGGGTCAACGCGCGCAGCAGGAGCGGGCGATCGCCGCAAAACGGGACGCGATCGGCATCACCGACGTGGCGGCCGCGGACGAGATAGGTCGCCTGCCCGATCGCAACGTCGCCGAAGTCGTCGAACGCCTGCCAGGAGTCGGCGTGACCTATGACCAGGGCGAAGGCCGCTTCGTATCGGTCCGCGGCGTGCCTTCGGATCTCAACGGATATACCATCAACGGCATCGAGATCGGCAATCCGGACGGGCAGACCCGCGCGCTGCCGCTCGACGTGATCTCGGGCCAGTTGCTCAACCGGGTTGAGGTGTCGAAAGCACGCACGCCCGACATGGACGGACAGGGCATCGGCGGCACGATCAACCTCGTCACCCAGACCGCCTACGACTTCCGCGCCCCTTTCGCTATCGTTGCCAATGCGCAAATCGGCTATCAGGAGTTGAACGACAAGCGGCCGATCCGCGGCGACGTCGCCGTCGCCAAGCGGTTCGGCAGCGAGGAACAGTTCGGCATCGCACTCGGCGCCAGCTATTCCGACCGGACCTACACCAGCTACGGCCTCTATCCCGACGACTGGCGCCCTGTGGCCGGCGCTGCGCGCGGCGGGCTGCCGATCAACATCAAATATACCGACTACGGCCTTAAGCGCGAGCGCATCGGAGCGACTGGCTCGCTCGACTGGCGGCCGAGCGAGGAGCACCAATTCTATCTGCGCGGAATCTATAGCCGCTTCACCGAGGACGAATATCGCCAGCGCTACCGCCTCGACTTCGCGACCGACGCGCTGGTCGGCTCACGCGCCTTCGATCTCGACGGCAACGGCCTGACGGGCACGGTAACGGGCACGCCGAATGTCGGCGTGGGCAACGGCTCGGGCCCCGAACGCCGGCAGGATCTGCGGCAGGAGCATAAGCAGAAGTCGGTCCTCGCAGGCATGATCGGCGGGTCGAGCCGGTTCGAGCTTCTCAAGGTCGATTATGTCCTGGCCCGCGTTCACAACGAAGTGCGCGAACCCAACCAGCTGTGGCAGTTCCGCTGCAATCCCGGCACCGTCGACTTCGATTTTACCGACAAGGTCTTCAGCGCCGCGCCAAGAGCCGAGTGCAGCGCATCGCAGCTGAACTTCCGCCAATATACCGAGCAGAACGAGCGGGGCGACGAGGATATCTGGCAGGGCAAAGTCGACCTGACCTATGACCTCGCAGCGCTGGGTGACGGCAGCTTCCTGAAGGTGGGCGGCAAGTACCGCACGACCGACAAGGATTTCGACGCCAACAACGACGTCTGGACGCGCGGCGGCAGCGCGGCGACGCGCTTCACCCTCGCGCAATTCGGCCTCGCCGCGGAGCCGGTGCTGTCCTACCCCAAGGCCGGCAAACCCTATGTGGTCGCGCCGGTCATCGATCTCGATGCGATCCGAGCCTTCACCGCTGCGAACCTGACGGGCAATCTGTTCGTGAAGGACAACGCGACCTCGCTGGCCAACGCGACGCTCAACGACTTCGTCGTCGGCGAGGACGTCTGGGCCGCCTATGCAATGGCGAATCTCAACTTCGGCGCGATCACCGTTACGCCCGGCCTGCGCTATGAGCGGACCAAGCTGAACGTGAACGGCTTCCAGCTCGCCAGCGTCAATGGCGGGGCCGCAGGGGTGGTCCCGGTACGTGCACGGAACAGCTACGATGATTTCCTGCCGAGCATGATCGTTCGCATCGCGCCTTCGGACGACACCGTCTTCCGCCTCGCCTATACGCGCAGCGTCGGCCGGCCCAATTATGCGCAGCTGTCACCGAGCGGATCGCTGAGCTACGAGGATGGCAGCACCGCCGGCAGGTTCGAGGGCAGCATTTCCTTCGGGAACCCAAATCTGAAACCCTACAGGTCGGACAATTTCGACGCGACGGCCGAATGGTATTTCGCCAAGGGCGGCCTGCTGAGCGTCGGCGTGTTCGCCAAATTCATCAAGAACCCGATCTTCACGCAGAGCTTCACCCAGAACAACGTGACGCTCGACGGACGCACCTATGAAATCCTGCGCACCACCCAGCCGCTCAATGCGGACCGGGGCGACATCGTCGGCATCGAAGCACAATATCAGCAGCAGTTCACCTTCCTGCCGGGTCTGCTGTCGGGCTTCGGCGTCAGCCTGACTGGCACGCTGACCAATTCCACGCTGCGCTTGGCTGACGGGCGCACGTCGACCTTCCCGAGCCAGTCGCGCTATCTCTACGGCGCCGAACTCTTCTATCAGCGCGGGCCGATCGAGGGCTCGATCGCCTATCACAACACCGGCCGGTCGCTGCTGGCTGCCGGGGCGATCGACTATCAGGACCAGTATAATGACGATCTGCGGCGGCTGGATGCCAAGATCAGCGTGGCGCTGAGCGACAATATCCGTATCTTCGCCGAGGCGCAGAACCTGACCGACGAGCCCACCCGTCAATATCAGGGCGGACGCCAGGATTGGGTAATTCAGAACGAACGCTATGGACGGACCTATTATGGCGGCATTTCGGTGAAGCTCTGATGGCAGCAACGCTACTCGCCCTGGCCCTGACTCTCTCACCTGCCGTCGAGCAGAAGCGAATGGCGGCGGAGGATGCCCGGCAGGGCGTCGTCTCCGACGGCCGGCATTTGTTCGCGATCGACAATGCGACGATCGCAAAGCTCGATCCAAAGTCGGGGGCGGTGATCGCGCGGTGGACCGGCGATCCGGCGCTGTTCCGCCACATGAACTCGTGCATCGCCGTGAAGGAGAAGCTGGTCTGCGCCGCGTCCAACTATCCCAAGACGCCGATGGCGAGTTCGGTCGAATGGTTCGACACGCGGACCATGACCCATGTCGCCTCACGCAGCCTCGGCCCCGGCCGGGGCTCGCTGACCTGGCTCGATTGGCATGATGGCAGCTGGTGGGCCTGCTTCGCCAATTATGACGGCAAGGGCGGCGATGCGGGGCGCGATCACCGATCGACCACGATCGTCCGCTACGATGCAAAATTCGTTGAGCAAGGCGCCTGGCTGCTTCCCGATAGCGTGTTGGAACGGATGGCGCCCTATAGTTCCTCAGGCGGCGTGTGGGGACGCGACGGCTATCTCTATGTGACCGGCCACGACCGGCCTGAGATGTACGTTCTCAAGCTGCCCGAGGCAGGATCCGAACTGCTACACCTGGGAACGATGGCAATCCCGACCAACGGGCAGGCAATCGCCTGGGACCCGAAGGAGGAGCGCTTGCTCTGGTCGATAGAGCGGTCGACGCGATCGGTCGTCGCGAGCCGCATTCCTGCCATCGCGGCACAGACCGCAAGCAAATAGGAATTAGCGGGAGAGCCACGCTTTCCCGAACATGATGGCAGACGTCAGGCCTTTTCGAGCGTGCACTGCAATGGGTGCTGGTTCTGCCGGGCGAAGTCGACGACCTGGCTCACCTTGGTCTCGGCCACCTCGTAGCTGAACACGCCGCAAACACCCACGCCCTTCTGATGGACGTGGAGCATCACCCGCGTCGCATCCTCGATATTCATCCGGAAAAAACGCTGCAGGCACAGAACGACGAACTCCATCGGGGTATAGTCGTCGTTGAGCATGAGCACCTTGTAGGGCGACGGCTTCTTGGTCCGCGTGCGCGTACGCGTCGCGAGACCCAGGCCGGTGCCTTGATCCTCGCCATCCTTGCGCGTCGCCATGCGGATAGCGGCATCGATGTGGTTCAGGTGGCTCATCGTCAGCACGGGACTCAATACAGGAACGGGATTGGCAGAATATGGCACTGCCGGCCCCTTCGGCAAGGGGGCGACGACGCCTTGCGGCTTTCCGAGGGTCCTAAAACGACGAACCGGCCATTCCCTTTGGGGAATGACCGGCCCGTAAACCGTGCGGAGGATCAGATCAGAGCGAAGCCGACTTGATCTTCTCGGCAGCAAGCGCAGCGCGGCTCGACAGCGGCTGCATGACGTCGCCGGCCAGCTTCAGCCAGGACTCGGTCAGCTTCGACGCCTGCGCGACCGCGCCGTCGAACGCCGACTTGGCATAGTCGCTCTGCAGCTGGAACAGCTCGGTCGGGGTCTTGACGGTCGCCATGCTCTTCATCGTGGCGGTGGCCGCTTCGAAGCTCTTCTTGCCATATTCGGCCATATCCTGACCGAGGACCTCGGCACCCTTGGCGGCGGTCTTGGCCGACGTCGCCAGAGCTTCCATGTTGCCCTTGGTGAACTCAGCGATTTCCTCGCCGGCCTTGGTGGTCTTCTCGAAAGCGGTCTTCGCGCGATCGTTGAAATCAGACATCATGAACTTGACCTTTTCAGCAGCAGCCTTGGGCTGGGGTTGGACGGTGGTGGCCATTTCGCGCACTCCCTTCTTTTCCGGCGTTGACGCTGCCGGTGCGGGCTTCGCCTCAACCCCCGAAGGAGCTGCCGGCGCAGGAATTGGGGTGGATTTGACGGGAGCGGCAACCGCAGGCTTTGCAACCGGTGCCGAAGGCACGGTTTGCTTGATTGCCGCGGTCGTCACTGCTGCAGGCTTGCCCTTTGCCACAGGGCGCGCATCAGCCTCGACGGCCGGCTCGACAGTCTTTGCCGGCTTGCTCTCCGAGGCGCGCCGATCGGCACCGGGTGCCGACACGGTCACGGGCTTGGCAGAACCGCCGACACCAGTCTTCCGAGTGATCTTGTTCGCCATCGAATCACGATCCACTTTCAATGTTGCGTCGCACAATAAACAATTTTCCGCTGAGCGCAAGATGTTTTGTGCAGTGCAGCAAGGCAGGAAATCAGCGCGATGTGCCGCTCTCAAAGCCTTTGTAGCAGATCATAGCCTGGTTCGTTGAAACTTTTCTTGCAGCTGCGCTAACGCGTGCGCACATAGCGGCCGGGCGCATCCTCGATCGCCGGACGGGTCCCCATGCCGGGGATACGGGCCCCTTCCACGGATACCTCGGCAGGATCGAGCGCGCGGATCCAGTCCTGCCAATCGGGCCACCAACTGCCCGGCGTCTCCTTCGCTACCTGTTCGAAAGCATCGAGCGAAGCCACCGCCTGATCGCAGGTCCAATATTGGTATTTGTTCGCCGCCGGCGGATTGACGACGCCTGCAATATGGCCGGAGCCCGCCAAAACGAAGCGCTTCGGCCCCGTTAGGTGGCCCATCAGCTTCCAGACGCTGCGCATCGGAGCGATATGATCCTCGCGGCCGGCCTGGATATAGGCCGGAGTAACGATCTTGCGGAGGTCGATCGGCACCCCGTCGACCGCGATGCTGCCCGGCTGCACCAGCCGGTTGTCGCGATAAAGGTCCTGCAAATAGGCGCGATGCCACTTAGCCGGCAGATTGGTGGTATCGCCATTCCAGTGGAGCAGGTCGAACGCGGGATAATCCTCACCCAGCAGATAGTTCTGGACGACATAATGCCAGATCAGATCGCGGCCGCGCAGCAGATTGAAGGTTGCAGCCATATAGCGGCCGTCGAGCACCCCCGACCCTTGGGTAAGGCTATCGATCAGAGTCAGTTGATCGTCGTCCACGAACAGCTGCAGGTCGCCCGCTTCGCTGAAATCGACCTGCGCGGTGAAGAAGGTCGCGCTGGCGACTTTGTCGGCCCTGTCGGTCGCCGCCAGATAGGCGAGCGTCATCGCCAGCGCGGTGCCCGCGACGCAATAGCCGATCGTATGGACCTTCTCGACCCCGAGCAGATCCCGGACGACGTCGATCGCGTCGACCTGTCCGCGCACGACATAGTCGTCCATGGTCACGTCGATCATCGTCTCGTCGGCGGATTTCCAAGACACGACGAAGACGGTCAGCCCCTGCTCCACCGCCCAGCGGATGAAGCTGTTCTTCGGGTTGAGGTCGAGAATGTAGAAGCGGTTGATCCAGGGTGGAAAGATCAGCAGCGGCGTCCGCAGCACGCTTTCGCCAACGGGATCATATTGGATCAACTGATAGAGCGGGGTTTCGTGCACCACCTTTCCGGGCGTGGCGGCGATGTTGCGCCCGACCTCGAAGGCTTCGGGATTGCTGTGGGTCAGCTGACCGCGCCCCATGTCGGCCATCATATGCTCGATTCCGCGCAGCAGGTTCTCGCCCCGCGTTTCGATGATCCGCTCGAGCACGAGCGGATTGGTCAGCGGGAAATTCGAGGGTGACAGCGCATCCGCCGCAGACTTGACCGCGAAACGCAGTTGCTCGCGCTGACGCGGCTCCAGCCCCTCGATCGCGTCGACGCCCTTCAGCCACGCGTCGCAGAGCATCACATAGGCATCGGCGATCACCGCGAAGATCGGCGAAGCGCGCCATTGGTCCGCCTTGAAGCGGCGGTCGCGTGCGGCCTGAGCGCCGGGATTGCCCTCGAGCATCTGACCGAACAACCCGAGTCCGGCCTTGATCAGCTCGCTCTGCTGGTCGGCGAGCTTGGCGGGGTCGGCGAAAAGCGGCGACGGCGGCTGCGGGAGGCGCATCTCTTCGGGCAGCGTGGCCATCGTCTCGGCCATCTGCTCCATCATCATCTGCTGGGCCTGCCCGATCACCCCGGTCCAATGCTGGAGTTCGGCCAGGGTCGGCATGGTGCCCTGCCCTTCGCCCGGTCCGCCGTCCTTGTCCGCCATGTCAGCTCCCAGCCTCAGCTTTTTTAACGATCCCGCCTGCAATCGCCGCGCAGACTCTGTATAGGTCGCGGTGGCGACCATGGGGGAACTATTCCAGCTCGCCAAGTCCGAAACCCGAAGGAAATGAAATGTCCGAGGAATTCTACCGCATCAAGCGTTTGCCGCCTTATGTCATCGCCGAAGTCAATGCGATGCGGGCAGCGGCGCGAGCGCGGGGCGAGGACATCATCGACCTGGGCATGGGCAATCCCGACCTGCCGCCGCCGGAGCATGTGATCGAGAAGCTATGCGAAGTCGCGCGCAAGCCCGACGCCCATGGCTATTCGGCGTCGAAGGGCATTCCCGGTCTGCGCCGCGCACAGGCGGGCTATTATCAGCGCCGCTTCGGGGTCGAGCTCGACGCCGACAGCGAGGTCGTCGTGACGCTGGGCTCGAAGGAGGGCCTCGCCAACCTCGCCCAGGCGATCACCGCGCCGGGCGACGTGGTGCTGGCACCCAACCCCAGCTACCCGATCCACACCTTCGGCTTCATCATCGCCGGTGCGACGATCCGGTCGGTGCCGACGACCCCCGATGAACGCTATTGGGAAGCGCTCGACCGCGCGGTGAAGTTCACAGTACCCAAGCCGTCGGTGCTGGTGGTCGGCTATCCGTCCAACCCCACCGCCGAGGTGGTCGACCTCGCCTTCTACGAGCGGCTCGTCGCCTGGGCGAAGGAGCATAATATCTGGGTGCTCTCCGACCTGGCCTATTCCGAGCTCTATTATGACGGCGTACCGACGCCGTCGATCCTGCAGGTGCCGGGCGCTAAGGACGTGGCGGTGGAGTTCACCTCGATGTCGAAGACCTACAGCATGGCGGGCTGGCGCATGGGCTTCGCGGTCGGCAACAAGACGCTCATCTCGGCGCTGACGCGCGTCAAATCCTATCTCGACTATGGCGCCTTCACGCCGATCCAGGCGGCGGCCGTCGCCGCGATCAACGGGCCGCAGGACATCGTCGAGAAGAATCGCGAGCTCTACAAGAAGCGGCGCGACGTGATGGTCGAAAGCTTCGCACGCGCCGGCTGGGAAATCCCTTCACCGCGCGCCTCGATGTTCTGCTGGGCGCCGCTGCCTCCGGCGGTCGCGCATCTCGGCAGCCTCGAATTCTCGAAGCAGTTGCTGACCCATGCGGGCGTCGCCGTGGCGCCGGGCGTCGGCTATGGCGAGGATGGCGAGGGCTATGTCCGCATCGCGATGGTCGAGAACGAACAGCGCATCCGGCAGGCCGCGCGCAACGTGAAGCGCTACCTCCAGTCGATGGGCGTCAACGCCGGCTCGCTGAAGGCCAGCTGAGGGGGCATGAAAAAGGGGAGGCGGTCGCCCGCCTCCCCCATATTCTTTGCGATCCGGCGGGATCAGTTCGCGGCGAGGACCGCGGAACCGCCAGCCTGGGCGGTCATGACCGGGGCGTCGGCCTTGAAGCTGACCGGCCACACGCCGACCAGACCCGAGACGCGGTCGTTCTTGACGCGAAGGCGGAACGCCTCGCCGCTGTTGACGATCTTGCCCTTGATCACGGTCGACTCGCCGACGGTCTTGACCGTGTAGTCATAGGTGATCCCGTCGCGGGTAAAGCTTTCGGCCATCGCCGGTGCGGCGATCGAGGCCAGAATTGCGAGTGCAGCGAACTTCTTCATCACAATCTCCCTTCGAGTTTGCCAGCGGATCCTCTTTGTTTGTGCGATGCACCATTCCTCTGTGCAGGTGCGAAGGCAATTGAATAAAACTCACCGGTAAATGCAATTTTTGCAATCAGTGCATTTTGCGCACTTATTCGCGATTTTTCGATGGAGTGCACTCTTGTACGCGTTGCAATCGTGGCTCAGGATCAGCGGATGGATCCGACCCAGTTCGCGCTGAACGATATCGCGCACACCATCCAGCTGGCGATGGCGCCCTGCTTCCTGTTGACCGCCATCGGCGCGATTCTCAACATGCTCACCGGACGGCTGGGCCGGGTGGTAGATCGGTCGCGCTGGATCGAACAGAATTTCACCCCGCGGGACGATCCACGCCACAAGCATCAGGTTCAGCAACTGCGCTGGATCGACGAGCGGATGCGCTGGGCCAACCGCGCGCTCATCCTCTGTACGGTCAGCGCGGTGCTGATCTGCATCGTGATCGCCGGGCTGTTCATCGCGGTGCTGCTCGACCTGGCGGTCGGTCACGCCATGTCGGTGGTGTTCATCCTCGCCATGCTGTTGCTGACCGGCGGTCTCGGCATGTTTCTGCACGAAGTCCGCATCGCGGTCCACGCGACGCGCATCCAGGACGAACTGCTGGAACGCGAATGAACCACGAACGCCGCCTTCTGCAGGCCGCCGTCGCGCTGGCATCGCTGGTACCGATCGGCGCGGGAATAGCCGGAATGGTCCTCGGCCCCATTCTGGTCGGTGACAATGCTGCACTGCAAGATATGGGCAGCCATTTCCGGTATTTGTCGGGGCTGCTGGCGATGATCGGCCTCCTCTTCCTGGGCACTGTGCCGAGGATTGAGGAGCATGGCGCCCGTTTCCGCCTGTTAGGGACCATTGTCGTGATGGGTGGCGTCGGGCGCGCCCTAGGCTGGATAACAGAAGGGCCGCCGGGCGGGGCGCATCGTGCCGCCCTGATCATGGAATTGGCGGTGGTGCCGCTCCTGATGCTCTGGCAGGCCCGCGTCGCGCGCGAGACGCCGCACATATGAAAAGAGTTGCCGGGACATAGCCCCGGCAACCCCTAACATGGTCAGCGGCCGGAAGTGCCGGCCCGGGAGACCAACGGCGCTTTAGAAGCGCGTCCCCCGAACGGACAGAACCGACCTCCATGCTGAACCATGAGACATCGGATCACCTCCTTTCGCTTGTTGCCGAGGACCCTACCATCCCCGAAGCCGAGGCCGTGAACAAGCCTTGTAATAGATATTATTTTCGGCAATCCTCGATCACTCGCGCCGGCTCGGCCCAAGCCGGGACGGCCAAGCCGTCGAGGCCCGGCGACGCGATCGCCACCCGCCCCCTGCTGAACGCCATCGCATCCAGGAAAGCATCGGTCGCGTTCAGGACCACCGCCGACATCACGCTCCCGTCGAGGTCGACATGGCCCGTCGGAAAGCGCGCCGTCCGGCTCGATGTGAAAATCTGCATCTCGGTAGCGGAGCCCGAGCGCATCAGCGTCACGCGGCGGCTCGCCACATCGCACCGAACGGCAAACCGCACCCCTGACGCGTCGGCATAGCGCGCTGTCGAAGTGGCCGTGCCGGGCTCGTAGCGCCATGTGCCGGGAGCAATCGGCCATTCACGCCAGTCGGCCGAAAGGGTCGGCGCAGGCGACCGGGTCGGCTGGGCCGGTGGAACGACCGGCACGGGCGCAGGCCTGACCGCGCCGTCGCCCGAACAGGAAGTCAGCAACACAGCGGCGACGACCGCCACATAGGCACGATGGGAAGAAAAAGGCATGAGCCGGTCCATGGCGGATAGCGCGGCGATTGGGAACCCCGGAGACGGTTCAGCCGCGACCGCGGCACCGCCTGACGAGACGAACCACCTCGGGATCGACCGGTACGATCGTCTTGCGGGTCTCGTACAGCTGGATCTCCATCGGCGCCGAACCGTCCAGTGCCGTGAAGAAAGGATGGCTCGCGGGAATGCGCGTGCTGATCGTGCCCCCTCCATCGGGCGAATAGGTGGCGTCCATCATCAGCTTGACCTTGCCGACATCGATCGACTGCCGATCGAAGCTGCCCGGGGACCCGGTGCCCACGGCTATGATCTCGATCGTCGACGTGGCGGGCGTGCAGGCCAAGGCATAGTCCCAACCCTTGCCCGTGCGGCTGTAGATCACGCCGGGCCCATCGCCCAGCCGCGGCACATAGTGCCAGTGATTGGCCTTGCGCCCGTCGACCGGTTTGGCGGCAGCGTCGATATCGGGCCGGGGTATATCTATAACGACCGAGGGAGCGGCTTCGGCGGCCTTGGGCGCCGGAGGGCGCACGACAGGCGCGACCGGTTGGTCGGCATCGGCATGGCGAACTGCCGGCGCCTTTGGTGAAGGCATCAGGAACAACGCCCCGATCGCCGCGGCTGCGACGACGAGAATGATGGCAAGCGGCAAACGCAATTTGGCCCACGCAGATCGGCGCCGAACCAAAGTCGGCGGCGGATAACCGATGGGCGCCTGCATGTTCATTCGGCGTTGAAGGCGGCAGCGTCGATCGACACCGGCTTCACATTGGCCGTCTCAGACACCGACAGGGCGTAGGACACGCTCGACCGCTTGACCTCGGTATGATCCTCGTCGTCGATTACCACCGTCTTGAGCACATCCGCGTCGGGCATCTGATTGGCCTTGATGATCCGCGTGAAGGACTTGCAATCCGCCGCCAATGTGGGCCCAAACGCATATTGGATCAGATAGGTGCCGTCGGGCACGCCTTCGATCGCAAGTTCCTCCTGGGCTCGGATGAAAAAGCTGGCAGCGAGCTTGCCGGTCGCGGCATGGCGGATCTTCACCAGCGCATCGCCGCCGCCCGAATTGGCGAGCGTGATGCTATGGCCTTCGTCGCCCAGCTTCATGTCGCCGGCCAGCTTCTGGCCCGGTGCAGGCGGAGCCGTGCAGGCCGAGACTTCGGCAGGCTTTCCAGGGAGCCCCGCAGCCGCATCGGCGGCGGCAATCGCAGCCGCGCGAGAGGGTGAGTCCGCGGCACGAAGCGCCGGAGCGGACAGCAGCAAGCAGGCGCCGAGCAAAAGCCTGGCAGAAAAAACCGTCATATTCCCACCCCGATCGGATGCTTTTCGCACCAATTTGTCACAGCATATTGCGGCACATCTTGGGTAAGTAAAAGACCCCAATGGTAAACAATCTCTCATCGACCGGACGGTCCGTGTGCCGAACCGCTCGGGCGGATGTTCGGACTGCATATGTTCCTGGCAAGACGGCCCATCCAACTGGTCGCCGTACCATCCTGCATTGGCGCCGTGACGATCGAACCGCCGCATTGCAGGCAGGCCCCGGCGCAGTGGACAGAGGAGAGGCTTTCCCACTCCGCCCGGTCTGGCCATGATCGTGGACCGCAGATTGTGCAGGGGGAGGACCAGGAGACCATGGCGACGACAATGAGGGAGCCTCGATCCCTGCGGTGCGCTGCCCTGGCCCTGCTGCTGTTGTCGACCTTGCTCGCAGGCTGCATCCCTTCCCCGCGAAGCCCGCGCAGCGCCTCGCAGCAGGCGGCCGAGACGCCGGAACGCTTCCGCCAGTGCGTGGCGATGATGCGCGCCGAAGGCTCCGACGTTCAGGCGCTGCCGGACAGGGTCTTCGACAATGGCTGCTCGGCCACATCCTCGGTGAAGCTGGTCGCGATCGGCATTCCGGTGTCCAATCTGGGCGCCGTGAAGTGCAGTCTCGCCGCGCCCTTTGCACGCTGGGTGCGCGAGGATGTGCGTGCACAGGCCAAGCGATGGATGGGCTCCGACGTCGTCAAGATCGAGAGCATGGGCTCTTTTGCCTGCCGTCCGGTCAACAACCAGGCGGGGAACCGGCTGTCCGAACATGGCCGCGCCAATGCCATCGACATCGCCGCCTTCCAGTTGCGCGATGGGCGGCGGATCAGCGTAAGGGATGGCTGGAACGGAGCCGACGCCAATGCGCGGGGCTTTCTGCGCGGCCTCCATCGAGCCGCCTGTGGCCGCTTCGGCGTCGTGCTGGGTCCCGACGCCAATGCACTCCATCATGACCATTTCCATTTCGACATGGGCAACGGTCCTTATTGCCGATAGGCTGGGCGCCCTGCCCTTCTCCGTCATCCGGGAGAAAGGGAACCCATGCTACAGAGCGGACATGGCACATAGAAAGATACCCCAGCGCGTTTTTCCCCGCGCGAAAGAAGATGCAGCCGTCGCGAATACGGCCACCGAAACCCCCCAGACCGTCAGCGACAGCTACAAACTGGCCTTCCAGGACAGCGACTTCCTGCTCCGCGACGACCTCCGTCCGATCCGTTTTCAGCTCGAGTTGCTGAAGCCCGAATTGTTGCTCGAAGAAGCCAATATCGGTTCGACCTTCGTGATTTACGGTTCTGCCCGCATCCCCGAGCCGGCCAAGGCCGATGCGTTGGTGGAGTCGGCGACGACCGACAAGCAGCGCCGTGTGGCCGAGCGGCTTCGCGCCAAGAGCCGCTATTATGACGAAGCGCGCAAGCTGGCGCAGATCGCCAGCCAATGCCCGCTCGACGCCGCGGGCAAGCGCCAGTTCGTCGTCTGCTCGGGCGGCGGTCCGTCGATCATGGAGGCGGCCAATCGCGGCGCACAGGATGTCGGCGCGGAATCGATAGGCCTCAACATCGTGCTGCCGTTCGAGCAGACGCCGAACCCCTATGTCACGCCGCACCTCAGCTTCCAGTTCCACTATTTCGCACTGCGCAAGATGCACTTCCTTCTTCGCGCCCGCGCGGTCGCGGCGTTCCCCGGCGGTTTCGGTACGTTCGACGAGTTGTTCGAACTGCTCACTCTCGTCCAGACCGGCAAGATGGCGCAGCTGCCGATCTTCCTCTTCGGCAAGGAGTTCTGGCAGCGGATCGTCAATTTCGACGGGCTCGTCGAGGAGGGTGTGATCGGCGAGGCCGACCTCAACCTCTTCCGCTTCGTCGAGACGGCGGAAGAGGCTTGGGAGAAGCTGAGCCTTTATTATGCCACGCGCGACCGGGTGCACCTACACCGCGACCCGGCCCCGCACGACGCCTGAAACAGACGAAAGGCAAATCAGGCGGGCGCGGCTCCGGGCATTGCCCGTCCGGAGCCAACCGCTTCCTCGTCGCGCGAATAGGTGGCGACGAGCATGCCGGCACCGAGCACCCGCCCCTTTAGTGCGTCCACCAGCTCCGATCTGCCGGGACTCGGACCGATGTCGACAGTTTCCGAGAGCGCGAACAACTGAAAGACATAATCGTGCGATCCATGGCCCGAGGGCGGATCGGGCGGCAACCAACCTTCTCCGATAAGGCTGTTCCGGCCCACGTCGCGCCCATCGGCCTGGCCATCACCGTCCGGCGCGATCGCGCCTTCCGCCAGCCGCTGCTCGCTGCCGGGGATATTCCAGACCAGCGCATGGACCAGCGGCTGCAGCGCAGGTGCATCGGGATCCTCGACGATCAGGGCGAGGCTGGCCGTGCCGGCCGGCAACGGGCCCCAGACGAGCGGCGGGGACACCCCGTCGCCATCGGCGGTGAAACGGATGGGGAGCCTTCCGCCATAAGCGAAGGCCGGGCTTTCCAGATCGATCACCGTCTCCCCGACCGCCAGGTCCGGATTGACGATCACCAGCTTCGAATGCCCGGCCCGCACATTGTGAAGCAGCCCGCCCAGCCAACGCGGCAGATGTTCGAACATCGATCCTTCCTCCTGTGGTTCAACGACTAAATGCGGGACCGGGGCGGAATGATCCCGCGGCGCCCGTCATTTAGCCGCAGCGCAGTCGGTGCGCCTTGAGGCAGATCAGATTTTCCGCATCAGGCGATCGTGGCGACCAATCCGCATACAGTGTTGGTGATTGTGCCGCCAAACAGCACCGCGCCGATGCTGAGGACCGATGGCTTGGTCCATTTCTGGCCATCCCAGCCCCAGGTCTTTGGATCCTCCAGATCAGCTCCCTGCGGCGGAGCCTGCTGCGCGACCAGATTGCCGGTCAGGCCGCAGATACCCTTGCCGAACACCTCAAAGAAATTGGGCGAGGTAAAGGTGGCATTCTTCAGTCCATTTTGCACCACGCCCGCATACCAGCCCGTTACGACGGCCCGCATCTGCGCTTCACTCGCCTTGCTCAGGTCGATGAAGGCATAGCGGTTATTCTTGTCCGCGACGATGAACACGGGCCCCTTAGCGTCGGCCACCCCATAGACCTGCAGCAGCGCCTTGGCCGCCTCATAATCATAGGCGGCGAGCATGGAAGCGCAGTCGCTTCCCGAGGTCGGCGCCTTCACCGGCCAATAGGTCGGGATCGGCTGTGCGCCCGGTACGACCTGTCGCGCAATATCCGGCGTCGTCAGCAGCCCCATATAGGCCTTGCATAATTTCTTGTTCCGGCTGCCGCTCCGATCGGTCAGCAGGATGACGGCCCGGAACGGATAGGAAGAAGCGGTCTGCGAGAAGGCGGTACCCCGTGGAAGCATTTCACGGACCACCACGGCCGTCGCGGCGACCTGCCCGCCGCCGTCGACTGGCGGAGGGGGTGGGGCAACATTCATGGTAGAGCAGCTGACAAGCGCCACCAAAGCCATGGCGGCTATGAATTTGACGAACGAGCGATGCATGGTCCCCTCCCTGACGGATCAGCCCCCCGGCCAAAGCTCTTGTGCCATGCCCTACCGTTACGGAACAGGTGCGATTTCTCCTTAGCGTAACGAGCCCGCTCTGCACCGCCCTCTTGCCAGCATCGGTCCGCCGGGGCATCGCGCAACGATGGACCTCGACGATCTGCTCACTCACTATTTCGGCGCCGCCTCGCTCGATGATCTCGACGAAGGCGCGATCGAGGTTGGGCGCGAACGGGTCGCCATCGCGTTCGGAACCGAACAGGAGCGCGGCCGGCGTTTCGCCTTGTGGATACTTCTCGATGCGCTGGGGTCGGCTCCCGAGCCGGACGCCGCTTTCGAGGATGAGCGCGGCTGGGGATCGCTGCGCAGCTATGCCGGCGAACGGCGCGAAGAAGCCATGCGTACCCTCGCCCGCATCGCCGCCGAAGGACCGCTGTCCGCATCCGATTTCGAGGGCGGCAAGGGCCAAGGTGGCTGGTGGGGGTGGGGCGAGGCCAAGCGGCAGCTGGAGTGGCTGTTCTGGGCCGGCCACATCACCACGGCGACGCGCAGGAACGGCTTCGAGCGGGTCTATGATCTGACCGAGCGGTTCATTCCTGCCGACATTCTCGCCCTGCCCACCCCCGACAAGCCGGCGGCCCATCTTGGCTTGATCGCGCGCGCCGCTTTTGCGCTGGGCGTCGCGACCGAGAGTGATCTGCGCGACTATTTCCGGACAGAGGTCGGGCCGACCCGCGACGCCATCGCCGCGCTGGCCGAGGAAGGCGTGCTCGAACCCGTGCAGGTTCAGGGATGGGCAAAAAGCGCCTGGCTTCATCGCGACGCGCGCTCGCCGAAGCGCATAACGGCCGCAGCGCTTTTGGCCCCTTTCGACCCGTTGATCTGGGAGCGATCACGGACGGAACGGTTGTTCGATTTCCACTATCGGATCGAAATCTACACCCCCGCCCACAAGCGGCGGTTCGGCTATTATGTCCTGCCCTTCCTGCTGGGCGACAGCCTCGTAGGCCGGGTCGACCTGAAGGCCGATCGGCACGCCTCGCGCCTGCTCGTCCAGTCGGTGCATTATGAGCCAGATGCGCCGCCCCATAGCGCGGAGGTCCTTTCGGGATTGCTTCGCGAGATGGCCGACTGGTTGGGGCTCGATTCGGTTACGGAGCGCGGCTGACCCGGCCGCCGGTCGGAAGATGCTTCAAACCAAAGGCGCGTGCGACTAAAGCGCCAGCATGGATCATCAGATACACATTATCGGCGGAGGTCTCGCCGGCTCTGAAGCGGCGTGGCAATTGGCGCAGGCCGGCATCAAGGTGCGCTTGTCGGAGATGCGCGGCGTGGAGGCGACGCCCGCGCACCAGACCGACAGCCTGGCCGAACTCGTCTGTTCGAACAGCTTCCGCTCGGATGACCCTCACAATGCAGTCGGCCTGCTCCATCAGGAGATGCGCGCGCTCGGTTCGCTGATCATGGCCAAAGCCGACGCGCATCGCGTCCCCGCCGGATCGGCGCTGGCGGTCGACCGCGAAGGCTATGCTGAGGCCGTCACCCGCGCGATCGCCGAGCATCCGATGATCGAACTTGTGCGCGAACGGGTCGACGTGCTTCCGGACAGCGGCGCGGTGATCGTCGCCACCGGTCCGCTGACCGCTGCATCGCTGGCGTCTTCGATCGGAGAGGCGACGGGCGCCGATGCGCTCGCCTTTTTCGATGCCATCGCGCCGATCGTCCATCACCATTCGATCGACATGGACGTCGCCTGGATGGCCTCGCGCTGGGACAAGGGCGAGACCAAGGATTATATCAACTGCCCGATGGACAAGGAGCAATATCTCGCCTTCCATCAGGCGTTGCTCGACGGGGAGAAGACCGAGTTCAAGGAGTGGGAGAAGGACACGCCCTATTTCGACGGCTGCATGCCGGTCGAGGTGATGGCAGAACGCGGCATCGACACGCTGCGCTACGGTCCGATGAAGCCGGTGGGCCTCGACAATCCGCGCACCGGGCGCTGGCCCTATGCGGTCGTCCAACTGCGGCAGGACAATGCGCTGGGCACGCTGTGGAACATGGTGGGTTTCCAGACCAAGCTCAAACATGCCGAGCAGGTCCGCCTGTTCCGGACGATCCCCGGTCTGGAGAAGGCCGAGTTCGCGCGCTTGGGCGGACTGCATCGCAACACCTTCATTCAGAGCCCCAAGCTGCTGGACCGCACCCTGCGGCTCAAGTCGCGCCCGCACATCCGCTTCGCGGGGCAGATCACCGGCTGCGAAGGCTATGTCGAGTCGGCTGCGGTCGGCCTCTTGGCCGGACGCTTCGCCGCCGCCGAACTGCTTGGCCGCACCGTCGCCCGCCCGCCCGAGACGACCGCACTGGGAGCGCTGCTCAACCACATCACCGGCGATGCGGACGCCGACAGCTATCAGCCGATGAACGTCAATTTCGGCCTGTTTCCGCCGCTCGAAGGCGCGCGCGGCGGGCGTAAGCGGAAGGGCGATCGCAAGGTCATGATGTCCGAGCGCGCCGACGAGGCGCTGCGCCGCTGGGTGGCGGACAACGAAGCCGCCTGATCGTCGCGTTTCGCCCGGTCAGTCGGCGGTCAGTTCGGATCCGCGCTTGAGCGCTTTCTTGCCTTCGTCGGTCTCGACCAGATAGGCCGGGTTGTCCGCCGTGCCCCGGCGGACGATCCGGCTGCCCTCGATCGTCCGCTGGACGCGTCGTTCGAACCGCTCCTCGACATGCCCATGGGCGCTATGGGCGCCCCACGTCCAGCTAACCTTCTGGCCTTTGCGGAATTTGTTGGACATGGCGTTCTCCTCTCCCGCTCCAGAACCACTTGGCCGCGCGGCCGTTCCGGTTGCGATGATCGGATTTGCCTCCTAAGGCGGCGCGATGGATGCTTCGCAGCTGCGTGTGGCCCTGTTTACGGGCAACTATAATTATGTGCGCGATGGCGCTAATCAGGCGCTGAACCGGCTCGTCGGCTATCTGCTGAGCCTCGGCGCCGCCGTGCGCGTCTATTCGCCGACGATCGACCAGCCGGCCTTTCCACCGACCGGCGACCTCGTCAGCATCCCGTCGCTGCCCGTCCCCGGCCGCGGCGAATATCGCTTTCCGCTGATGATTCCGCCCGCGATCAAGCGCGACATCAGCCGCTTCGCGCCGAACATCATCCACGTCGCAAGCCCGGAGATATTGGGGCACCGCGCGGTCAGCCTCGCGCTTCACCGCAACCTGCCGGTGGTCGCTTCGGTCCATACGCGGTTCGAGACCTATTTCCGCTATTACGGCCTCGCCTTCCTCGAACCAGTGGTCGAGGCGCTGCTGCGCCGCTTCTACCGCCGCTGCGACGCGATCTTCGCGCCCTCTGAGTCGATGGCGCAGCTGCTGCGCGACCAGCGGATGAGCTATGACGTCGGCATCTGGTCGCGCGGCATCGACCGGACGATCTTCCGCCCCGACCGCCGCAACCTGGAATGGCGCCAGTCGCTCGGTATCGACGATGACGACGTGGTCATCGGCTTCGTCGGCCGGTTGGTAATGGAGAAGGGGCTCGACGTGTTCGCGGACACGATCGACCAGCTCGAACGCAAGCAGGTCCGGCACAAGGTTCTGGTCGTCGGCCAGGGCCCGGCGCGCGAATGGTTCGAGAAGCGGCTGCCCAAGGCCGTCTTCGCCGGTTTCCAGGCGGGCGAGGATCTCGGCCGCGCGGTGGCCTCGATGGACATGTTGTTCAACCCGTCGGTCACTGAGACATTCGGCAATGTCACGCTCGAGGCGATGGCAGCGGGGCTTCCGGTGGTCGCCGCCCGCGCGACCGGCAGCGAGAGCCTGATCGACGACGGCGTGACCGGGCGATTGATCCAGCCGGGGCGGACCCAGGCCTTTGCCGATGCGCTGCGCCAGTTCTGCGAGGACGGCGAGTTACGCCGGAAGATCGGCCTCGCCGGCCTTCAGTCGAGCGCACGCTATGGCTGGGATCAGGTCAACCAGGAGCTGGTCGACGCCTATATCCGCATCATCCGCCAGCATCGGGCCGGCGTGCGGATGACCCGGCAGAGCCCGGTTCCCTGAGCCCCCCCCTAAGCCGGCGTGTCAGGCCGGCTGCCAATCGAAGGTTAACGGAGCCTCGCGGAAGGCAAAGCGGTCGAGGTGACGCGCCACCGCGCCCTGCAACCCCTCAAGCTGTTCGGGGCTGCTGGCATCGATGCGCACCCGAAGCGCGTCCGGATCGGCATCGAAGGTCGCCCGACCATCGCCCGGCCAGTCCGCCCCGCGCGCGTTGCGCGGGAAGACGACCTTGCCATGCTGCGCGTCGAAGCTGACCTCCAGATTGTGCGCCCAGTGCTTGCAGAGCTGCTGGAGATAGCGGCTGGCCGATGTCGTCGGCACCGAAGCGATCGCCGCGACCATCAGAGGCGCTCGATCTTGCGGGCGGCTTCGTCGAGAATCGCCGCGATATCATGTGCCAGATCCTCACGATCACGCTGCGCCAGCCGGTCGCGCAGAACCATCGCCAGGTTGACCATCGCCCGCTTCACGGGCGCCCTGCCGCCGCCAGCCGAGACCTCTTCGTTGAGCCCGTCGAGCCGGGCGAACAGCGCCTCGATCAGTTCGGCCTGTTCGCCGATCTCGACCTTGCCGGCGTCGGTAATCGCAAAGAGTCGCTTTGCGCCCTCCGCGGCCTGTTCGGCGATATGGCCCATATCCTCGAGCATGGTGAGCGTCGGGTAGATCACTCCGGGACTGGGCGCATAGCTGCCTCCGGTCCGCTCTTCGATCGCCTTGATCAGGTCATAGCCATGGCGCGGTTGTTCGCCGATCAATGCCAGCAGGAGCAGGCGCAGTTCGGTGCCGTCGAACACCCGGCGACGCCCGCGGCCGCCACCATGGCCGCCCAAGCCGCCGCCGAAGGCGTCACCGAAAATATCCGGGCCGCCACCGAAGAATCCACCCCGGCGGCCGCGCATCGCGTGGCGCATGCCATGCCCACCATGGGCGCGAGCTTTATGGAAGAAATGCATATTCAAAACACCTATTGAGTCGTTTTCGATGCATCTAAGATATATCTTGAAAGGGTTTTTGCAAGAGAGCTTGTGTAGAAAACTGTGCGAACCCGGCCACACGCCCTATATCCCGGCCATGGCCGACCTTTTTGCGCCCAAGGGCGAGCATCTCCCCGCTGCCGAGAGCATTCCGCTGGCCGAGCGCCTGCGTCCCGCGCAGCTGGATGAGGTCATTGGCCAGGAGCATCTGACCGGCCCAGAAGGCGCGATAGGCCGAATGGTTGCTGCCGGGCGGCTTTCCTCGCTGGTACTGTGGGGGCCGCCGGGCACCGGAAAGACCACGATCGCACGCCTGCTCGCCGATGCGGTGGGCCTGCGCTTCGCGCCCGTGTCGGCGGTGTTTTCGGGCGTCGCCGACCTCAAGAAGATCTTCGCCGAGGCACGCGAGCAAGCGCGGCTCGGCGCACGGACCCTGCTCTTCGTGGACGAGATCCACCGCTTCAACCGCGCGCAGCAGGACAGCTTTCTTCCTTATGTCGAGGACGGCACGGTGGTGCTGGTGGGGGCGACGACTGAGAATCCGTCCTTCGAACTCAACGCCGCGCTGCTTAGTCGGGCTCAGGTGCTTATCCTCAACCGGCTTGACGCAGCCGCATTGACTCGGCTGATCGCGCGCGCCGAGGAGCTGGTCGAGCGGCCCCTGCCCCTGACCGCCAGTGCGCGCGAGGCGCTGGTGGCATCGGCCGACGGCGACGGGCGTTTCCTGCTCAATCAGGTCGAAACGCTCTTCTCGATCGCCATCGACCATCCCCTCGAACCCGGCGAACTGGCCAAGTTGCTGCACCGGCGCATGGCGGTCTACGACAAGGACCGCGAGGGCCATTACAACCTGATCTCGGCGCTGCACAAATCGCTGCGCGGGTCCGATCCGCAAGCCGCGCTCTATTATCTGGCGCGGATGCTCGTCGCGGGGGAAGACCCGCTCTACGTGCTACGGCGTCTGGTTCGGTTCGCGAGCGAGGATATCGGTCTCGCCGATCCGCAGGCGCTGGTCCAGTGCCTTGCCGCCAAGGATGCCTATGACTTTCTCGGCTCACCCGAAGGCGAACTGGCCATCGTGCAGGCGTGCCTCTATCTGGCAACGGCGCCCAAATCGAACGCGGCCTATGCCGCTCAGAAGGCGGCCTTCCGATCGGCGAAAGAGACGGGGTCGCTGAGCCCGCCGAAGAATATCCTCAACGCTCCGACGAAGCTGATGAAGGATATCGGTTACGGCAAGGGCTATGCCTATGACCATGATGCCGAGGACGCCTTTTCTGGCGACGATTACTGGCCGGAGGAGATGCCGCCGCAGCGCTTCTACGCGCCCACGCCGCGCGGGTTCGAGGCGCGGATCAGCGAACGTCTGGCCCATTGGGACAAGCTGCGCGCTGAGCGCTCAGGGCGCTGAATTTTGACCACGCGATGACCCGCCGTTTCGCCAGCTTCGCCTGCATCGACTGGTCGGGTGCCAGGGGACCGCTACAACCGGGAATCGCAGTCGCCACGGTCGATGACGCTCAGGCGGCTCCCGTGCTTCTGCCGGGTCCCTGGTCGCGCACCGCCATCTTGGACTGGCTGATCGACCATTTCCGGCGCGGGACCGACATGCTGATCGGTGTGGATTTCTCTGCCGCCCTGCCCTTCCTCGATGCCGGAGCCTATCTTCCGGGCTGGAGCGAAAGCCCTGCCGATGCACGAGCGCTTTGGGCCGCCATCGACCGGCTATGCAGCGACGATCCGCATCTGGAGGCCGGCAGCTTCATCGACCATCCCGACATCGCGCCCCATTTCCGGCGGCATGGCGGGCGGCAGGGCGCGCTGTTCGGTCCCGGCAACGGACGCTTCCGGGTGACCGAGCAGCATTGCCGCGACCATCGTCATGCGCCCGCGACCAGTTGCTTCAACCTGGTCGGCGCAGCGCAGGTGGGCAAGTCGAGCCTGACGGGCATGCGCCTGCTTCACCGGCTCGGCGGGCGCGTGCCGATCTGGCCGTTCGATCCGTTGCCGGCACAGGGGCCGGTCATCGTCGAAATCTATACGACCATCGCCGCCCGTGCCGCCGGGCTGAAGGGCGGCAGCAAGATGCGCGATGCCGAACGGTTCGCCCTTGCCCTCGCTGGCCTCGGCGTGGCGGATGCCCCCATCCTGGCTCGGCATGACGACCACAGCACCGACGCGCTCGTCACCGCGCTGTGGCTGTCGCGGGCGGCTAAAAGGGAGGAACTTTGGCACCCGCCGGCACTTTCTCCTGCCGTCGCTGCGCTTGAGGGCTGGACCTTCGGCATTCCCTGACGCATGAGAGCGCCAGAGCCGGCTTAGCTCAGTTGGTAGAGCACCTGATTTGTAATCAGGGGGTCGCGGGTTCGATCCCTGCAGCCGGCACCATCTTCGGTATTTTCCCAACCGTCGCACCGCCCCTCCACCATGCTTCCGCATGATGGAGGGAAAGCGCCGCCCTGCAGGTCGCCTTCCAAATCAGAGGAAGGGCGACCGCACCGCCCCCCCCAAACCAAGTCCCGTTTCGCCGCGCACGATAATCCCCTATCCTACGTAGCAAGAGGGGGAGCCATGGCCGTTCTGCTGCGATCGATCAGCATCAAGATCTTCGGGGTAGCCGTCGTGCTGCTCGTCATCATGGCGGTGGCGGCGGCGTGGTCGGGGCGGCTGACCGAGCAGGTTCATCTGCAGTTGCAGACGCTCGACCGGGGTCTCTTCCCGATGGCGCTCGCCATCGCCGAAGTGCACAGCGGGGTCGCATCGGAGATGGCCGCCGCGCCCCCGATCGGACCGCGCTGCACAAACCAGTTGCATGGTATGCTGGACCGCAACGAGGCGCTGATCCGTCGCACGATCGACTATCGGTCGCGTGCGGCAAGGATTGCGGTTCTCGAGCGCAACAAGCTCGAACTTGCGCGCCTCGAACCGATGCTCGACGATCTCGCATATGATCATGGCAAGCTGATCGCACTCGTGCCCGCGCTGTGTCGCGGCGACGCGGAGGCCAAGGCCGAAGCTGGGCGACGGATCGCCGAGGTGCGTCGTCATGCGGGCGCGATCAACCATGAGATCGCCCGCTTCGTCGCGACCGGCGCGGTGATCGTGGGCGACAACCAGCGCCGCGCAATGAACGCCAATTTCCTGCTGATCGCGGCGGCTGGCGCCGTCGGGCTGTTGCTCGCCTGGCTCGTCGCGCGCGGACTGACGCGGCCGATCAGCCGCTTGCAGGCCGGTGCGCGCGCGATCCAGCAGGGGCGTCTGGACGAAGAGGTGCCGGTTACCAGTTCCGACGAGATCGGCGACGTCACCCGGACCTTCAACGCCATGCTGGCCGAACTGCGCGAAAAGGAAAGAATCAAAGCGACCTTCGGCCAATATGTCGATCCTCGCGTCGTAGCGGGGCTGGTCACCGGCAGCGCCGACCGGTCGACGGTGGGCGAGAAGCAGACCGCCACCCTCTTCTTCTCCGATATCGCCGGCTTCACCCCGCTCGCCGAGCGGCTGGCGCCGAGCACGCTCGTCAGGCTGATCAACGCCTATTTCGCTGCCATGTCGACCTGCATCCGCAACCGGCAGGGCATCATTGACAAATATATCGGCGACGCGATCATGGCCTTCTGGGTGCCGCCTTTCGTTGAGCCGTCGGAGCAGGCACGGCTCGCCTGCCTTGCTGCGCTCGATCAGTGCGAAGCGCTGGACCGGTTCCGCAGCGACATCCCCGACCTGATCGGGATGCGGCGCGACCTGCCGACGATCGACATGCGTATCGGCATCGCGACGGGCGAGGTCGTCGTGGGATCGGTTGGCTCCGAACATGCGCGCAGCTTCACCGCGATGGGAGACACGGTGAATTTCGGCGCGCGGCTGGAGGGCGTGAACAAGGTCTATGGCACGCGCATCCTGATCGATGCCACGACGCGCGCGATGGCGGGTGACGACATCGCCACGCGCGAGATCGACACGGTTCGCGTCGTCGGGCGAGAGGAGCCGGTCGTTATTTATGAGCTGACGGGACGCGCGGGCCAACTGGATGCGCAACGCGCAACAATCCTTGCCCTTTATTCCGAGGGCTTGGCCCTATATCGCGCCGGGCGCTGGACCGAAGCGGGACGTCTGTTCGCAGAAATCGAAGCCGAGGACCGGCCCAGCCTCGCGATGCGGACAAGGATCGACGCCTCTAACGGTCAGCCACCAGAGGGCTGGGCTGGCGTCTGGACGCTCGGGGCCAAATAGCAGAAGTGGCAGCCGAGCTGCGAGACAGGCCGGCCGGGCAACAATGCGAACGTCCCGTCCAGGGTCTCACCAGCTCGACTTTCTAACGCCGGGGATCATTCCGCGCACCGCCAGGTCGCGGAGCATGACGCGGGCCAGCCCGAATTTCCGATAATAGGCTCGCGGCCGACCCGTGATGGCACAGCGGTTGCGGACTCGCGTCGGATTGGCGTTGCGCGGAATCTCCGCCATCTTCAGGCGAGCGATCAGTTGCTCCTCCTCCGACAGCGTGGGATCGGCAGCGGCGGCCTTGAGCCGTGCATAATGCGCAGCATATTTCACAACGAGCGCCTTGCGGCGTTCATTCTTAACGATCGCGCTCTTCTTCGCCATCGCAGCTTCCACAGGAACGGGCGGATGTGACATCCCGGGGCGGGCAGTCGCTTAACCCAGGATGGGGACAGCACGCCCCACCCCATTCGCTGTTCGCCCTGGCCTCGGCCATTCGATTGCGTCGGTCGCTTTCCCACATAGTTCGATCCAACCAAGGAGAACGTGCATGGCAAAGCCTCCCCCGAAACGCCGCATTCCGATATCGACGGAGTCGATCGGGATGGCCGGCTAGGCCTGCCGTCCCATAAGGCAAGCGGCGATCCCGGAAAGCAGCTCGACCGGGCACGGCGCCTCTCGGTCGGCCGTCCCAACTCCGGCGCATCGCGAGAGGAAGACGATCTGGGCCGGTGAGATCAACGCGGTGCTGCGCCGGAAGGGTGGATCGCGGCGGCGGCCCGCGATCATGCTTAACCTCCGTCAGCGCGCATAGCCTGCATGTCCGCGATAGTGATCGGCCCACAGGAGACGAAGATGACCGACAAGACCAGAGTGCAGGCCGATGGCAAAGGGACCGACCGCTCCCACCCGGACGGCGTGTCCGAGCGCCTCTCCGGCCGGACTGGCGGTGGGGAGAGCGGCGGCGGCGCCTATCCCAATCCGCACCGCGGCAAGACGCCCCACAATAGCCCCGGTGATTTCCTGGGGCACGGTGGCCAGACCGAGATCGGCTATCATGGCAGCGGCCAGCTGGGCACCGAGGTCGTGGACAAGCAGGACGGAGCCCGCGCCGCCGCCGCCAAGGAAGACTGACGGCGAAGCGACGAAATCAAACCGATTCAGGGAGCGCCGCGCCTATGGGGCCGTGCGCTGTTCGCTGGCCTCGGCAAGCACCAGAAGGAAATCGTCGTTGGCATCGGTCCACAGCTCGACCGGCGCCCAGCCGGCGGCCTGCAACAGAAGCCGCGCCTGATTGGGCGTATATTTGTGGCTGTTTTCGGTGTGGATGGTTTCGCCGGCCGACATGGCGAAGTGCTCGCCGCAAACAGTGAAACTGACGTCTTCCACCGCCTCGAGATGCATTTCGATGCGGCTCCAGTCGGGATTCCAGCGTGCGACATGGCGGAAGGAGGATAGCGGCATGTCGCCGTCCAACTCGCGGTTGATCCGCTTGATCAGGTTCAGGTTGAACGCAGCGGTGACGCCACGCGCATCGTCATAGGCCGCGACCAGGCGGTCGACGTCCTTCACCCGGTCGAAGCCGATCAACAGGAAGGATCCACTGCCCAACGTCGCGCGCATCGACCGCAGAAGATCGATCGCGACCCGCGGGACCATGTTGCCGATCGTCGAGCCGGGGAAGAAGCCGAGCATCGGCAGATCCCCGATCTCGGCCGGAAGGTGGACGGGACGGGTGAAATCGGCCTCGACCGGCAACACGGGAAGCTCCGGGAATTTGGCGGCCAGCGCCTCGCTCGACTGACGCAGAAATTCGCCAGAGATGTCGAGCGGCACATAGGCAGCGGGCGCGATCGCGCGCATCAGCAGCGGCGTCTTGAGCGAACTTCCCGACCCGAACTCGACGACGGCACGACCCTCGCCGACCCGGCAACCGACATCCGGACCGTGGCGCTGGAGCAGGCCCACCTCGGTACGCGTGGGATAATATTCGTCGAGGGTGGTGATCTGCTCGAACAATTCGGAGCCTTCGAGATCGTAGAACCAGCGGGCCGGGATCGCTTTCTGCACCTCACGCAGACCTTCGAGCACGTCCTGCCGGAAGGCCGGATCGACGTCTCCCTGTCGGTGCCCGGATAGCTTGATCTCTTCGATGACGCCCATGTCAGATATCCTTTGCAAGACGCAGGCCGGTGAATTGCCAGCGCTGATGCGGGTAAAAGAAATTCCGGTAGGAGCGACGCAGATGGCCGCGCGGCGTCGCGCAGCTTCCACCCTTGAGGACGAGCTGCCCGCTCATGAATTTGCCATTATATTCGCCGACCGCGCCGGGGGCGGTGCGAAAGCCGGGATAGGGGCGATAAGCCGAGCCGGTCCATTCCCACACATTGCCGAACATCGAAGGCGCTCCGCTGCGATCGGCGCAGGGGCCGACCGCGCCGGCGGCATCGAGTTGCACGCCCGACGCCGGATCATGCGAGCTCGAGGCCAGCTCCCATTCCTGTTCGGTCGGCAGCCTTGCCCCCGCCCAGCTGGCAAAGGCATCTGCCTCGTAGAAGCTGATGTGGGTGACGGGGGCAGACCGGTCGAGCGGCTGCCATCCAGACAGAGTGAATTGCTCCCACTCGCCATCGGTACGTCGCCAATAGAGGGGGCCTTCCACCTCCTCGGCGTTCACCCAGGACCAACCATCCGACAGCCATAAATTCGGGGTGGCATAGCCCCGATCCTCGATGAAGGAGAGCCACTCGCCATTGGTGACCGGCCGATCGGCCAACGCGAAGGGCCGCAGAAAGACCTGATGGCGCGGGCCTTCGTTGTCGAAGGCGAAGCCCTGGCCGTCATGCCCGACGCTGATCAGTCCACCTTCGTGCCGATGCCAGCGCATGGGTGCCACTTCGACGCTTCCGTGAGGACATGGAGCGGGTCGCGGCCAAGCCGACGGACCGAGCGGGTTGCAGTGGAGCAGATGCTTGAGATCGGTGAGCAGCAATTCCTGATGCTGCTGTTCATGATGGATGCCCAGTTCGACCAGCGCCAGCTGGTCCGGAGCTAATCGATCGAGCGCACCTGTCAGCGCCTCGTCGACCCAGCTGCGATAGGCGATCACTTCGCGTAGTGAAGGGCGCGTGAGCAGGCCTCGCTTTGGCCGTTCGATCCTCGGCCCCTCGGCCTCATAATAGCTGTTGAACAGGAAGGGCCAGCGCTCATGGAACAGCTGATAGCCGGGCACATGATCGCGCAGGATGAAGGTTTCGAAGAACCAGCTGACATGGGCGAGATGCCATTTGGCCGGGGATGCGTCCGGCATCGACTGTGCCGTCGCGTCGGCATCCGACAGGCCGGCGACGAGATCAACGCTCAGCTGTCGCGTCTCACGATAGCGGTCCGCCAGTGAAAGGGCAGCGGAAGACGCATTGTCCGATAGGCTTGCCACGATAATCGATGATCCCCGCCTGATGTCGCACCTTGCCGGCACGACAGTTGTAACGAGCGAAGCGGGATTAAGTTACCGATCCGGAGATAAGTTTCCCGACCAACGGTCCGGCCCCCTCTCCTGCCGCCGCGCGTTGCTGACCATGAGCGGGTAGTCCGTAAACGGAGAAGCTTTGATGACCCTGAAGGCAATCGCCCTCAACTGCAGCCTGAAACCCTCGGATGAGGAACCGTCTTCGACGGATGCCATGATTGCCGTTCTTGCCGACGCATTCGAGGAGAAGGGCGTAGAACTGACAGAAACCGTGCGGGTGGCCGGGCTCGACATCAAGCCCGGTGTGGGTTCGGACGAGGGCGAAGGCGACGCATGGCCGGCCCTTCGGAAGAAGGTTCTCGCGCACGATATATTGATTTTCGGCGGCCCGATCTGGATGGGGCAGATCGGAAGCGTGGCGAAGCGCGTTCTGGAGCGGATGGACGCCTTTCTGAGCGAGACCGACGATCAGGGGCGAATGCCCAGCTATGGCAAGGTCGCAGTCGCCGCGATCGTCGGCAACGAGGACGGCGCGCATTTTTCGAGCGCACAGCTCTTCCAGGCGCTCAACGATGTCGGCTGGACGATCCCGGCCGTCGCCGCCTGCTACTGGGTCGGTGAAGCGATGGGGTCGGTCGACTTCAAGGATCTGAAGAAGACGCCGGAGAAGGTAAGCAAAACCGCCACCATGGTCGCAGGAAACGCAGCGCATCTCGCACGACTGCTCAAGGATGCCCCCTATCCTGGCTGAGGCCCGGCGCGGCGGTGGTCCCGCCGCGCCACCTAGGTCAACCGCAATAGTCGGGCGTGATCGATTCCGACCCCTGACGCGTTTTCCAGCCGCCGTCCTTGAGCTTGTAGGCCTGACCAGGCTTCACGGCGCGCAGCGTCTGGCAAGCGGTGGTCTGGGCAAACTGGTCAACCGTCACGTTGCGCGACGCCGCGATCTGGGTGTAGCCGGCGCGGCGCTTGATATTGATCGCATCGACCGCCGCCTTCAGGTCGGAAGAAGGCGCCGAGACGAAGCCGAGATACCCGTCCCACTGCTCGCCGATCGTGCCGGCCGACAGGGCTTGCTCGACCACGGGATCGGCCGCGAGGAGCGGCGAAGCGGCCGCAAGCGCGACAGCTGCGATGATGGCCGTACCGAATATCTTTCTCATTGCGGGAACAGCTCCGGATTATTGGCGATGAAGTCCTCGGCATCCTTCTGAAGCCTGACCACCACCTCTTGCTTCACGTTCACGTTCAGGTTGATCTCGATCGGCTTGTCGGGCGCGGCGACCTGAATGCAGCCCGCCAGTAGCAGGCCGACGGGCAGGATCGTTATCGCCGCGATGCGGCCGTTCGCTATCGTCATCATCCTCTTCATTCCGGGACGCTCGCACCGCGCGCCCCGCTCGTCAATCTTACTGAGGTCATGACATGCTCTCGCTTTACTTTGGCTGAACAGGGGACTGAACAGGGATCGGCGCCGGAACGACCGGTTCGCCCTGCTCAGGCTGCGAAGGGGTTGGCTCGATCGCGCCGTTCCGGAGCAGCAACGAAGGATCGATGAAGGTTTGGGCCGAGTTGACGAGGCCCCGGAATGGCGCGGTGATCGTGATGTTGAACCGGAATGGCAGCCGGGTCAGCGGCGCAAGCAGGCGTCCCATGATTCCATTGCGGGTGGCGGTTTCCTGCGGCCTGTCGTTGGTCCCGTCGAAGCGGACGCGGCTGACGATTTCTCCATCCAGCTGTCCGTTGAGGTCGATGATCAGGCGATCATAGCGCATCGACTTGAGCGCGTCGAAAGCCAGTCGGGCGAAGCGCCCGAGATTCGCATTGGTAACGTCGCCGACATAGGAAAGCGTGCCGCCCCCCGGCCGCACGCGCAGTTCGCCATTCTCGATACGCCCGCCCGATGAGTCGAAGATGATAGGCAATACGCCGTCAAACTTGCCGGTCACCGCCAGATTCTTGAACTCGAGCTGCTGGACGAAGGTCGCCGCGTCCAGCCCGTCGATCCGGAAGGTAAGCCTGCGCGCCACCGGCCGCGCCATGTCGAGCACGCTCGGCTCCAGCGTCAGGGTGCCACCGGCGAACGGCCAGTCGCCCGATTGGATCGAGAGTTGCCGATCGGGCAAGATGCGATAGCGAATGAGGCCGTTGGTGACGGCGATCCCGGGGTTGACCTCGGCCAGCGTCACCTTCTGGTCGGGCGCGGTCACGAGGCCGAGCAGATCGACGAACTCGATCCTACCCTTCAGACCGGTCACCGGGCCGAAGGCCGCCGCAAAATCGAGCTTATCGGTGGAGAAGTTGCCACGGCTGGTAACGTCGCCGCCACGCCATTCGATCAGGCCCGTGCCTCCGACGCTGCCCTCGACATTGGCGATCATGCCCAGGGTAAGGGGCGTTATGGCTTCGGGCTGGAGCCCCTTGCCGAAGGTCAATCCATCGACCGCCAGACTTGCCCGGCCGCGGCTTGTGGACAGATCATGGTCGATCGCGACGCGCGTGACCGCCGCCTGCGACCTCGGCTCCTTCAACGTCGCGGTGGCCGCAATCTTGCCGCCCACGAGCGACAGGCGGGCATCGTCCGATCGCAGCGGATGAAAGCGAGGTTCGGTGACCTGTGCGTCAGCGACCTGAAGCCCTCCCTCGACCGAGAGGCGGCTTCCCTCCAGACGCCAGCGCCCGTCGCCTTCGGACATCAGCAGGGGAACCGAGGCCAGCTTGCCCGACAGCGTCGAGAAATCTCCGGCGATACCTTGCGCATCGACGCGTCCGTCCAGTTGCCCAATGTCCAACCGGGTCGGATCGTCTTTGCCGCCAAGGCGTATGGCCAGAGCATCCGCCCGGAAACCGGGATCGCCAACCGTGGCAGACAGCACGCGCGCCTCGATCGATAGCGGTTGCCCGCCGATCGTCCCGCGCAGGCGCGGCTTCTGGACGACAGTCCCACCGGAAAGAGTGCCGCCCGCCGTCCTGCGGAAAAGCGCCCCGCCCAGCGGACAGAGCGGCAGGCGGCTTGGGCCGATCGTCGTGCCGGCAATCGTTAGCCGGGACCATGTCAGCGGGGCACAGGCGGTGTTGACGACGAGTGCTCCTGTCGGATCGGCCGTCAATCGCATCGGAAAACGTGCGTCGTCGATGCGCCCATCGGCGAGCGGGCCGCTCATCCGAACCCCCGTCGTTACAGATAACAGCCCCCGCCGGTCGCGCTCGAAGCCGATCGGAGCGAAGGCCAGCGAAGCCTGGCCGGCGCGATAGGGCGCGATACTCGCCGATCCCTCCAGCGGACCACCCGGCACCGTCTGGCGCGCCGTCGCAAGAATATGCGGAAGGCCGCCTCCGGACAGCTCGAGGCTCCCATTGGCGGAGACGCCTTCCGATCGGGTCCATCCGATGCCTGCGGCACCTGTAGGGCGCAGGAGCAACCGCGCGCCGCTCTTGCTGGCGGCGGCGATGCGGAGAATACGCAGCTCAAAGTCGTCACCGCCGAGGCTGGCGCGAACTTCTGTCTTTACGTCGCTATCGACGCCAGCACGAGCGAGTGCCTCGATCCAGGCATCCACTACCGGGCCCGGCGGCAGTGCCGCCAAGCTTCCACCCAGTTGCGAGAGTGCCTTCAACGACCGAGATGAAAGGCGCGTATGGGAAGCAGCCAACTGCCCATCGAAATCGGCATCGCCACGCGACGTTATCCGATATCGCCCGCGCAGCGCCACCGCATCTATACTGGCGTGAGCGGTCGTCAAATCCTCCGCGCGCAGGTCTGCCTCGCCTGCGACGCCGGCCCGGCCAGCCGTGAACGCCAACTGCCCGCCAAGCCTACCGACCCGCGCGTCACCAGCAGCAACACTTCCCTTCACGGGCTTCAGCGTGCCCCGCCATTGCGAGAGATCTGCACTCCCCCGCAGATCGGTTGCGACCACGCCCTCGGTGAGGCTGATGCCGGCGCACCGCGCCGACAAGGCGCGGAGCGGGCCGACGAAGCGAGGCGCACCATTCGCTGTCGACAGCTGGAGTGCAGCGCCCACCTTCTCAGCGACACAGTCGCCGGTCGCAAGGCGGGGGGCGGAAAGCGTCACCCGTCCCTTGAAGCCGTCATCCAGCCGCCCGGCTCCGTCGAGCAAGAGCGACACGTCCCCGGCCGGGCTTGCGATATCGGCTCGCGCCGAGCGTGTGGTTATCGAGATGGCGGGCAAGGCGAATGGCGCATCGCCCTGCCCTTCCGGCAACAGTCTATCGATCGCGCCAAGCGACAGCTTTCCGTCGACGAAGCGGCCCTTGAGCCTCAATCCACCCGCGTCGATGGCGCGCACATGAACGCCGCTCAGGCCGAAGCCCAATTCGATTTCCGCCCAGTCCGCCACCAGATCGGGCGCGCGCGGATCGCCGATCACGACATTCTCGATCCGGTGGCTCCGAACGCCGATGTGCGCGAGACGGTAGCGGGCGGCGACCCCCTTTTCGCGCAACATCGCGTCTATATAGGAGGCCGCGATCGGCGTACGCTCGGACCATAGCCACAGGCCGCCAGCTGCCAGCGCGGCAGCGCTGGCGCCCGCCAAAATCATTACATGCTTCCTACGCGGCGACGCGGCCTCCATCGATCGGGGCTTAATCGTTCGTCGCGATTGCGTCACCCCGCTGGCGACGGACCGTCTCGCTCACGGGCGGGGTTGCAGGCCCCGGAACATGGTTAACCAACCCTCAACGCTTTCTCTCTATCCAGACCAGGGACCAAACCGTCCGCCGTCTGGCATTGTTCCGCCACCGGCTCGTTTCCGGAATCCCCGGCGCGAAGGGATGGGCGTCCGGCTGTCAGGAGTGCCGCGTGTCGATTCAGATTGCAAATGCACTGGTGCAGCGTCTCGGCCCATGCGTGGTCGAGATCGATCAGGCCGCGCATCCGGAACTCGCCTGCGAACTGGCCCTCATGGGATGCGACATCGCCGCCCCGGGTGCCAAGACACCGTCCCCTGCCCCGGTTCATGCCGGCTATCTCGCCTGGACGGCTCCCGGCGCAGGAGCCAGCTTTGCCAGCGCCATCGCCCCCTTCGCAGGGGCGGGCACCTTGGCGCTGCACAGCGCGGGCCAGCCGCGCGAGGCCCTCGAGGCCCAGCTATTCGCCCACGGATGGCGACGCCATCCAGCCGGCATGATGTTGCACGAATATGGCGAATGGACGGGCGAATGCCTGCCAGCGCTCACCTACTGGCAACATGACAGCGGCCAGCGCGATGGGTGGCTCGACCGAGGGTTCGAGGCGGACGCCATGATCGCCCGCTTTGCGATGGCCGCGACGCATGTCCGTGCCGGTGACCGCGTGATGATCGATGGCGCCTGCTCGGACGACGCCGCCTCAATTATTCTCGCTCTTTCGCGCGCAGGATCGGTCCTGTTCGTCGGCGCGGCCGGAGATTCCCGCTGGGAAACGACCGGGACCAGCCTGGACGCTGTAGCGCCCCAGTCGGTCGACCTGGTGATCGCATTCGACGCAGACGCCGCAGGAGGCTGGCAGTCGCGACTGGAGGACTATGCCCGCCTGCTGAAACCGGACGGCCGCGCCGTGCTCGGCTGGCGCCGCGATCGGGGCGATGGCAGTCGACCTCGCGACTGGGATGCCCTGGACGACGCGGTGTCGGAACGACTTCTTCCCGAACTCCGCTATGCCCAATGTGCAGCGAGCCCCAACCCCAGGGGACCGCACATGCTGCTGCAAATTCCGGTCGAACAGGTGGCCGATGTCGACTGGCTGATCATGGTCGCCTCGGCCAATCCGCTGCTCGGAGCCGGATCCGCGCTCGAATATGAGAATCCCGCATACCCGCTGCGGCACGGCGTGCCACCGACGCTCGTCGATTTTGGCGCGGCCTATGACAATCCGTGGCTCTATCGGTCGCTCGTCCAAATGGGCGAGCGCCTGAACCACGAGGTCAAGCTTGCCCGCCTCGCCGAATGTGTGATCGAGGACTCCCGGCCCGACTCGGCCGACCGCGGCGCGGCGATCGCGGTCCTCGGCTATCGCATCCTGGAGATGCGCCGTGCCGATCTGGCTGCGGTCATCCTCCCGCCCATCGAAGCCTATGTTGGCCAACCGATCGACCAGTCGACACCGGTGCACGTCCGACGCTGGCGCATTTCGCTTGCTTTCCTCGCCGGCCGCCTGAGCGAATTGCGCGAACAGCGCGAAGACGCCGCGCGGTGGTACCGGCAGGCTGCCGAAGCCAATTGGTGGGACTTCTCCCCTCTTCTCGCCACCAAGAGCATCGCCGCAGCCTTTTACGAAGCTCGGCTGCATCTGGCCGCAGGCAATGCGCAGACCGCGCTTGCCTGCTTTCGGCAGGGCATGGAAACCTCGCTCAAGGCAGCGGCGAGCGCCCATGACGAGCAGTTGGGCCCCGACGGCCACCCGCTCCCCTTCTATCTGCAGGAGCTGGCCGAGGTGATCGACATGGGTTCACAGTGCGCCAACGCGCTCGCCCATTTCCACCTGTGGCAGCGCGACCCCGGCCTGTTCTGGCGGCAGGTCGACGTCCGGCGCTTCGGTCTAGCGTCCTGGGCCCGCGATCTGGAACGCGAAAATCAGCGGCTGCGGGCCGCGTGAGGAGACGAGCATGAATGCCCCCGTTCACGGCTTCGACATTGCCGACATCCACGCGATCGATGCCCATGGCCATCTCATCCGCTACTTCGGACAGGGCGCCGGCTGGCGCTTCGCGACGCTGCTCGAAAAGGAGCCCGAGACGATCGAATGGATCGACAGTTTCGAGCCCGGCGATCTCTTCTGGGACATCGGCGCGAATGTCGGCATCTATTCGATCTACGCGGCGGCCCGGGCTATACGGACATTCTCCTTCGAACCGCACTTCGCCAATTATGGCCAGCTCTGCGCCACGATTGCGCTGAACGACGTCCAGCATCTCGTCACCCCACTGTGCCTCGCCTTCGCTAGCGGCAAGTCGGTCAGCGAGATGAACCTCGCCAGCCTCGATGTCGGAACATCGATGAGCAACTTCGGGGCCGCGCTCGATTTCCGGGGCAATTCCTTCAATCCCGCTTTTCGCCAGGGCATGGTCGGCTATGACATCGACAGCTTTGTCGCCGACTTCGGCGTAGAGGTTCCGACCCACATCAAGATCGATGTCGACGGAATCGAACTCGCGATCGTCGAAGGCGCGCGCCGGACCCTGGCCGACCCGCGCGTGCGCTCGGTCTCGATCGAACTGATTGACAGCGACGAGCGGCAGGTTTCCGGCGTTACCAAGATATTGGAGAGCGCTGGCCTCCATTTCGTCCAGAAGAGGCAAAACGCTGCCTTCGCCACGCCCGAGACGCGGGACGTGCTCAATTTCCTCTTTCACCGAGACCCTGAAGCCTACCGGCTTCGCGCCTTGCCTGCCACATCCCCCGCATCCGATGATGAGCTGGTAACCACCGATCAGATCATCGACGGGATCGTCGCGCACATCGCCTCCGCCCGTCTCGACGACCAGCCGTGCGGCAACATTTACATGCAGGATCTGCTGCCCGCCTCGGTCTATCGCGAGTTGCTATCGCGACTGCCCCGGGACGGCACACTGAACCCGATCGAGCATCCCGATGCCATCGACGAGTACGGCCAGGTGACCCGCCTGCTGCTCGACCTCACGCATGAGACGCTGTGGCGGTTTCCCGATGAGGACCAGCCTTTTTGGGAGGCGATGATCGAGGTGTTCACATCGCCGCGCATCGCCGCCGCGATCACGGCCAAGTTCGGCCGAACGCTGGCCGATCGCTTCAACGGCGAGATTCCCGAGTTGGTGGCCGTCCCGATCCTCTATCGCGACAAGCCCGGCTACCGCATCGGCATTCATCCCGACGCGGCCACCAAGGTAGCGACACTTCAATTCTATCTGCCGCAGGATGAGAGCCAGGCCCATCTCGGCACCGTCTTTCATCGCCGGACGGGCGAGGAATTCGAGCGCCTGAAGCAAAATGCCTTTCTGCCCAACAGCGCCTACGCCTTCGTTCGGACCGAGGAGAGCTGGCACAGCGTCGATCGTCTGGGCGCTAACGAACGGGATCGCGACACGATCGCGCTTACCTTCTACATCAAGGGTCAGGAATACCGGTCGCAGACCTGCGCGCCCGGCCCCGTCCGCTGGTCGGCGCACTATACGCCGCAGTTCAGCCGCGCCATTCAGTCACTCGCAGCGGGCTTCGAACGCCGTGATGATGTCGCGTCCCTCTTCGCGGAAAACAGCGTCGGCGTAGAGCTCGGGGTCGCGGCAGGCGAATTTTCGGAGCGGCTGCTCCGGTTTCCCCACATCGCGCATCTCTACAGTATCGACATGTGGGCGGGCGATCGCGGCCATGGGATCGACCAGTATCGCGAAGCGGTGATGCGGCTCGATCCCTATCGGGAAAGGAACTCGGTCCTGAAGATGCGCTTTGACGAGGCGCTTCCGCTCTTTCCAAACGATTCGCTCGATTTCATCTATGTCGATGGCTATGCGCATGACGGGCAGCTCAACGGAGCCACATTCCGGGACTGGTTCCCGAAGCTGAAGCCGGGCGGCGTCTTTTCCGGTGACGACTATTCGCCGGAATGGCCGCTGGTGGTCGAGGCAGTGAACGCCTTCTGCGCCGAGAAGGGATTGGAACTGCACGTCATCGACTGCCAGGAGGACAGCTGGAACTCGCGCTACCCGACTTGGTTCGCGATCAAGCCCTGAGGTCCATGGCTTCCGCGCCCGTCACAGGCTGGCCAGCCCAAACCGCGACAATACTCGCCAGCGGTCGCGACGTGCTCAATCTTGAGGCGCGCTCGCTGCTCCAGTTGCGTGATGCGCTGGACGAGACCTTCGCCAACGCCGTATCGCTGATCCTCGCCACGCGCGGCCGGGTCGTCGTGAGCGGCATGGGCAAGTCGGGCCATATCGCGCGAAAGATGGCGGCGACCTTCGCCTCGACCGGAACCCCCGCAATCTTCGTCCATCCAGGTGAGGCGGCGCACGGCGATCTCGGCATGCTTCTGGCTGGCGACCTGTTGATCGCACTCTCCAATTCCGGAGCAACGCCGGAGCTTCGACCGATCACCGACTATGCGCGCGATATCGGCTGCCCGATCGTCGCGATCAGCGCGCAGCAGCATTCGCCGCTCGCCCAAGGCGCCACTGTCCCCATCATCCTGCCGCCGGTCCGGGAGAGTTGCCCGGTCAATATCTCGCCGACCACCTCGACGACACTGATGCTTGCGCTCGGCGACGCGCTCGCAGTCGCGACGATGGAACAGCGCGGCATCACCCGCGAGCAGCTCGAACGGCTCCATCCGGGAGGCTCGATCGGGCTGCGCCTGCTGCCGGTGAACGAGATCATGCATGGCGGGGATAAGCTGCCTCTCGTCACGGCGGCAATGCCAATGCGCGACGCGATCGTCGTGATGACCGAGAAGAGCCTGGGAATTGCCGGCGTCGTCGATGCCGAAGGCCGCCTCGTGGGCACGATCACCGATGGTGATCTGCGGCGCAATGTGGACCGCCTGTTTACCAGCCGCGCTACCGACGTGATGACGCGCGGTCCCAAGACGGTGCCCGACGGCACCTACGCGGAGGATGCGCTGTCGATCCTGACGACCAACAAGATCACCGCCTTGTTCGTGATGGATCACGTCGATCCCGACCGCCCCGTCGGACTGGTCCACATCCATGACTTCCATCGCTTGGGGATGGTCTGACACCGATCGCTCGGCATGGGCTGGCGGCGGCGCAGATTTGCGCTAGCCTGTAGGCGATGGACCGACCCATGACTGATCCTGCCACCGATGCGAGCGGCCACCGCGCGCGCCTGCGCAAGCGGCTGATCGAGGGTGGTCCCGACGCGCTGCTCGATCATGAGCTGGTCGAATATCTGCTGGCGCTGACGATCCCGCGCGTCGACACCAAGCCCACCGCCCGGAAATTGCTCGACGAATTCGGGGGACTCGGCCCGCTGCTGTCGGCCGACGCCGAGTCGCTCCGCCGCGCGGATGTCAGCGACGCAGCCATCGCCGGCATCAAGATCGCCGAAGCCGCCGCGCTGCGTCTGTTACGCAGCGCGGTGAAGGAGCGCCCGATCCTGTCCGACTGGCAAGCACTCGCCAATTATCTCCATGCCGACATGGCGCACCGCATGGTCGAGCGCGTGCGTGTCCTGCACCTCAACACCAAGAACGTCCTCATCCGCGACGAACTTGTGTCCGAGGGTTCGGTCGATCAGGCGGCCGTGCATGTGCGCGAGATCATTCGCCGCGCGCTGGAGCTGGGTTCGGCGGCGCTGATCATCGTCCACAACCATCCGTCCGGCGATCCGGAGCCGAGCCGACAGGACATCGCGCTGACCCAGGAACTGGTCGCCGCCGCGCGTCCGCTGGGGATCAGCATCCATGACCATATCGTGGTGGGGACCAGAGGCCAGACGAGCCTCAGGAGCCGCGGCCTGATGTGAAGGGGCTGCCGCGCGATTGCCGCCTGCGGCGCCCTCTGCTAGGCGCGCCCGCATATCGGCACTCGAACAAGGACAGGCTATGATCCCGCGCTATTCCCGCCCAGAGATGGTCAAGATCTGGGAACCGGAAACCCGCTTCCAGATCTGGTTCGAGATCGAGGCCCACGCCACCGACGCGCTCGCCGATCTGGGCGTGGTGCCGAAGGACGCCGCAAAGGCGATCTGGGAGAAAGGCAGCTTCGATGTCGCCCGCATCGACGAGATCGAGGCCGAGGTGAAGCATGACGTCATCGCCTTCCTGACCAGCGTCGCCGAGCATGTCGGCGAGCCGGCGCGCTTCATGCACCAGGGCATGACCTCGTCCGACGTACTCGACACCTGTCTGGCGGTTCAGTTGGCCCGCGCCTCCGACATCCTGATCGCCGATCTGGACAAGCTGCTCGAGGTGCTCAAGCGCCGCGCGATCGAGCACAAAATGACCCCCACGATCGGCCGCAGTCACGGCATCCACGCCGAGCCGGTCACCTTCGGCCTCAAGCTTGCCCAGGCCTATGCCGAATTCGCGCGCAACCGCGAGCGCCTGATCGCCGCGCGCGCCGACGTCGCGACCTGCGCCATTTCGGGCGCGGTCGGCACCTTCGCCAATATCGACCCTCGCGTCGAAGCCTATGTCGCCGAGAAGATGGGCCTGACCGTCGAGCCGGTCTCGACCCAGGTTATCCCGCGCGATCGCCATGCCATGTATTTCGCGACCCTCGGTGTCATCGCCTCGTCGGTCGAACGGCTCGCGACCGAGGTCCGCCATCTCCAGCGCACCGAAGTGCTCGAGGCCGAGGAATATTTCTCGCCGGGACAGAAGGGCTCCTCGGCGATGCCGCACAAGCGCAACCCGGTGCTGACCGAGAATCTGACCGGCCTCGCCCGCCTCGTCCGCGGCTATGTGACCCCGGCGCTGGAGAACGTCGCGCTGTGGCACGAGCGCGACATCAGCCACAGTTCGGTCGAGCGGATGATTGGTCCCGACGCGACGGTGACCCTCGACTTCGGCCTCGCCCGCCTGACTGGCGTGATCGACAAGCTGCTGGTCTATCCCGCGCGGATGCAGAAGAATCTCGACCGCATGGGTGGCCTCGTCCACTCGCAGCGCGTCCTCCTCGCGCTTACCCAGGCCGGGATCAGTCGAGAGGACGCCTATCGCATCGTCCAGCGCAACGCGATGAAGGTGTGGGAATCGGACGGCGCCTTGTCGCTGCTCGAACTGCTCAAGGCCGACGAGCAGGTTACGGCGGCGCTCTCGCCGACAGAGTTGGAAGAGAAGTTCGACCTCGATTATCATTTCAAGCACGTCGACACGATCTTCGCGCGCGTCTTCGGCTGAACCCGATCGGAAGATTGTCATGACGGGGATTGCCGGGCATCTGTTCGGCAATCGCCGCTCATGCCGAGCGATGCGGGCCTAGGGGGCTATCGAGCCATGCCGGTCGCACCGATCCTGGTGCTCATCGTCAACTATCGCACCGCCGCGCTGACGCTGCAGGCGGTGGAGGCCATTTTGCCCGAGGTCCGGGCGCGCGGCGACGTGGAAATCTGCATCGTCGACAATGGCTCGGGCGACGGCTCCGCCAAGCAACTGGCGGAGGGCGTTGCCAGGATCGGCGCGGCGGATTGCTGCCGGCTCCTTGCACTGCCGGATAATGAAGGCTTCGCTGCCGGTAACAATGCGGGGCTGCGGGCCTACCGCGAGCGCGCCGAAGGGCGCGCTCTGCCCCGCCTCACCTGGATGTTGAACCCGGATACGATCGCACGGCCAGACGCGCTGACAAGGCTGGTCGACTTCATGGACAGGCATCCGGACGCGGGGCTCGCGGGAGGGCGCTGCCTCCGCCGGGACGGAACGATCCGCCATAGCGCCTTCCGTTTTCACAGGCCGGGAAGCGAATTCGTCTGCGAGCTCGATTTCGGGCCATTGCGCAAGCGCTTCAAGATGTTCGACGTCGCGCTGCCGCTGTCCGACGAACCCTATCAGGCGGAGTGGCTGTCCGGCTCCAATCTGATGATCCGCGATACGGTGTTCGAAGCGGTTGGCCTCTTCGACAGCGGCTATTTTCTCTATTTCGAAGAAACCGACTTCTGCGCCCGCGCCGCCGATGCCGGCTTCGAGGCCTGGCATGTCCCCGACAGCGTCATCGTACATCTCGGTGGACAGGCGACCGGCTTCACCGAGGAGAGCCCGAAGCGCCGCCCCCGCTACTGGTTCGGCTCGCGCGCGCGCTTCTTCCTGCGCCGTCATGGCGTAGCCGCGACCCACATCGCCAATCTGCTGTGGCTAATCGCCCACCCGCTCGGCCGGCTGATCGCTGCCGTGCGCGGGCGGCCGCGCCATGACCCACCGCGACTCTGGCTCGACTTCCTGACCTATTATTATGCCCCCGGCGGCATGATGTATCGACCGCGCAGGGTGACGGGTTGACCGACGCCGGACTGCCCCATTTCCTGATCATCGGCGCGATGAAGGCGGCGACGAGCACGCTGCACGCACAGCTCGCAGCCCAGCCGGGCATCTTCATGGCGACGCCGAAGGAACCCAATTTCTTCAGCGACGACGACCGGTGGCAGAAGGGGATCGAGTGGTATCGCAGCCTCTTCGCGTCGGCCCCCACCGGCGCGATCCGGGGCGAGGCAAGCACCCACTATACCAAGCTGCCCGATCTGCCGCTGGCCGTGTCCCGCGCCCGGGAAACGCTCGTTGAGCCGCGCCTGATCTATCTCATGCGCCATCCGATCGAGCGGCTAATCTCGCACTATAGCCATCTCTGGCTGGAAAATGGCGTGACGGAACCGATCGAAAAGGCGATCGCGCGCCGTCCCGAACTCGTCGATTATGGCCGCTACGCCCTGCAGCTGCGCCCCTGGCTCGCAGCCTTCGGCCAACAGTCGATCCTGCCGATGTTCGCCGAACGGCTGGCCACGCATCCGCAGGAAGAGCTGGAGCGCGCGGCCGCCTTCATCGGGCGTCGAGGGCCGGTATCGTGGCGAACCGATCTGGCATCGCGCAACGCTTCGGGACAGCGCCTGCGCGACGATCCCCTGCGCGACCGGATTCTCGATCAGCCACTACTGGCCGCGATCCGGCGGACGATGATCCCGCAGGGGGTCCGCGATCGCATCAAGCGGCTCTGGCAGATGCCTGCCCGTCCGGTCCTATCAGCCGAAGCGGGCATTAGCCTCGCCCGCATTTTTGATCCGGAATTGGCAGAATTGGGCGGCATGCTCGGCTGCCATCTCGACTGCGCCAATTTCGTCGAAGCCGTGCGGGAAAGGCCGCTCGACTGGTCCTGACGTCAGGGCTTGCGCGCTGCCGCCGCCAGCTCGGCGTTCCGACGAGCAGATGCCGCCAGCGTGTCGCGAAGAAGCGCCTTCAGCCTGTCATCGGCATCCAGGACGTTGAGCCCTTCGCGCGTGCTGCCGCCGGGGCTGGCGACGCGGTCTGCCAGCACGTCCGGCCCTTCCTCGGACGCCGCCGCCAGCAGCCCCGATCCCTTGACCGTCGCCGTGGCCAGTCGCAACGCCTGATCCGCCGGCAGGCCCAGCGCCTCGCCCGCCTGCGCCATCGCTTCGATGAAGCGGAACAGGAAGCCAGGCCCGCAACCCGACAAAGCGGTGACCGCGTCGAACAGCGCCTCGTCATCGATCCATTCGACCAGTCCGAGAGGTGCTACGAGCGCGGCCGCTTCATCGCGCACATCCTGCGGCGCGTCGGCGGAATAGAGCGCAGTCACCCCCTCCCCGATCGATACGGGAAGGTTGGGCATGGCGCGCACCGTGGATGTCGCCCGGAAGCCGTCGCTCAGCGTCCGGGTCTCAACACCGGCAAGGATCGACAGCAGCAGGCGCGGAGAGCGCTGCTTGCTGGAAAAGCTGGGCGTCACGGCATCCAGCTGCTGCGGCTTGACCGCCAGCACAAGAATGTCGGGACCGTCGCCATCGGCCGGCAGCGCACGGAGCAGATCGACGCCCGCCGGAACCTCCGGAATGAACGGATCGATCACGCTGATCTTGCCGTCGAACCCGGCTGCCAGCCAGCCGCGCAGCATAGCACCGCCCATATTGCCCGCGCCGACGAGCCAGAGGCTCTTGCCCCCCGCCACGGCCTCAGGCCTCGCCCTGGGTGTCGATCATCGCAGCGGCGATCGCTTCCTGCGGCGTCTTGTCGCTCCACAGCACGAACTGGAACACCGGATAGAAGCGCTCGCATTCGTCGATGCCGGCTTCGATCAGCGTCTCCCCCTGGTCGAGGCCCAGCGTGGCATCGCCCGACTGGCTGTCGAGCAGCGCGGCATGGCGAAACAGCACCATCGACGAGCTCGTCCACATCTCGAAATGGCCAAGCCACAGCTGCTCGTTGATCAGCCCCATCGTCTCGTACATCGCGCCGCGCTTGTCGGCGGTCACACGAATATCGGGCAAGACGAGAAACTGCAGCACGCGATCTTCCTCGCGCCACACGGCGCGCAGCTCGTACTGCGCCCAGCTCCCCTGGAACTGGGCGACTATTTCTTCGTCACCGGCGCGCTGATAATCCCATCCCCGCGCGGAGAAATAATGTTCGAGCATATCGATCGGCGCGCTTGCATCTCGCGCGGACTCGAAATCATCGACGTCCATCAGGGGCTATACTCCGTTGCCCACCAGAGGGTCACTCCGTGGCTCGGAATTCCGTTCAGTTCAACCCGCAAGGGCCATAAAACTGTGGATAGTGTCAGGCCTTCGCCGTGCCGGCCGCTGCTTCGAGCGCTGCAATGCGCACCTTGAGTTCCTCGGCTTCGTCGCGGGCGGCGGCGGCCATCGCCTTTACCGCTTCGAATTCCTCGCGGCTGACGAAGTCCATGCCGGCGATCCATTCGCGCGTACGCTCCTTGAAGGCGGACTCGGCTTCGCGCCCGACGCCGGCCAGCGTACCTGCCGCGCCGTTCATCAGCTTGACGAAATCGTCGAAGAGGCGGTTTTCAGACTGCATGATCAATTCCTCGTCAAGCCGCGCAGGGCGGCGTCATTCTATGACTATCTGGGTGGTGCCGCCATTCGAAACAAGGGCGCCGCCGCTCGGGTTGAGTTCATGGATCTGCCAGTTGAGTGTCCCTGCGAAGATCAGCCAGGCGAGATAGGGCAGCATCAGCATCCCCGCGACCGGCCGAATCCGCCAGAAAAGCCAGGTTGCGGCGGACGCCCATAGGAAGATGAACAGGATCAACCCGAAGGCCAGCATGATTCGGTGCATGGCGAAAAACACCGGCGACCAGGCCAGGTTGAGCGCCAGCTGGATCAGGAACAGCGTGATCGCTACGCCCCGGCCCTTCGCGCCGCGCGCATTGAGGATCATCGAGAAGGCTACGCCCATCAGGACGTAAAGAATCGTCCAGGCGAGACCGAAGGCCCAGCCAGGCGGCATCAGCGCCGGCTTTTCCAGCATGTCGTACCACGGATTGCCCATGCCAGCGCGCGACGCCCGGCCGGATATCGAGCCGAGCAGGACGATCGCCGGCACCGTCACCAGCGCCCAGCGTATCCACGACATCCGCAACTGGCCCGCCGACGCAATCTCACCCATCACACTGCTCCTCGCCGGCACGTGTCGCGCCGATCAGAAATTCGACGTTGCCCTCGGGACCGGTGATCGGGCTGCGCTCGATCCCCTCGACGACCCAACCCTGCGCCTCCACCCACGCGCGAACTTCGGCACAAACGCGCTCATGGACGGCCGTATCCCTGATCACGCCGCCCTTCCCAACCTCCTCGCGGCCGGCCTCGAACTGCGGCTTGATCAGCGCTACGAGCCGACCGCCGGCGCGGGCAAACGACAGGGCTGCGGGCAGGACCTTGGCGAGCGAAATGAAGCTCGCATCGCAGACGACGATATCGATCGGCTCGGGGATGTGCTGGGACGTGAGGTGCCGGGCATTGGTCTGCTCGAGCACCACCACGCGCGGATCGGAACGAAGCTTCCAAGCGAGCTGATTGGTCCCTGAATCGACCGCATAGACACGCGAGGCACCGCCGGTCAGCAGGACGTCGGTAAAGCCGCCCGTCGACGACCCGACATCGATCGCGACCGCGCCCTCGGGCGACCATCCGAAATGAGCAAGCCCATGCGCCAACTTCACTCCGCCACGCGACACCCAGGGGTGATCACGCCCGCGCAGCTCCAGCGGCGCATCAACCTTCAGCGCTTGCCCCGCTTTGTCGATCTTTCGCTCACCGGAATAGACAAGCCCGGCCAGGATCAGCGCCTGCGCCCGCGAGCGGCTCTCGACGAGGCCACGGTCAACGAGCAACTGGTCCGCGCGCGCTGTTTTCATCTCATTGCGCCAGGGACGACATCAAACTCATGGCGCACTGCTAACTTACTGCGCCCGCACAAGCACACATGCCTCATGACTGACACGGCAACACTATCCCTGCTTTCGCATGAATATAAAAAGGTTCCCAACAAATATCTTTGGCATAACCCGGTGGAGTAAATACATCATCTTCCAAATATACCTATTACCAAAATAGTAAGAGGGTTCCGCCGTATAAATATAAGAGTAATCTATATATCCACCAAATAGCCGCCGGACATCCTTCAGGCTATTCATCCGATAGGCGGTGGGGAACACATCTTGAGCCCCTCGACCTCCCGGCTGCGCTTTTTCTAGAACTTTCGCGTGCGATTTGTTTCGAATAAGGCGCGCCGCAATAGAAACATATTCCCACTTGCTGGGCGTTCGTGCACAGAAATAGCCACCTGGTTTCAAAACCCGGTCGATCTCAGCGGCAAAGCTCCGGGGAGAGTGAATGTGCTCAAGCACATAATCCGCGATTATTACGTCGACGCTGGCATCGGGCAGAGGCAAAACGCCTTCCTTGATGATCAGATTGCGGCTCGTGACCTTGTTATCCAGAACAGCGCTATCGACATCGAGCCCGATGAACTCCGCAACATGGGGGCGAATGTCCCGCAATTCGCGCCTCACAGGGCTCACATCGATGGAATGCCACATCGCCCGCCCCGCGCCGACATCTGCAACGATGCTGTCCGAGCGCAAAATCGATCGAATCCGACCGTAAAATTCTACAGTACCGTCGAGGGGTTGGTAGCCGGACAGCATTTTGGCAGCGGGATCATAGGACGACATAGCGCCCTGATGCCAGAAACTGGACCAATCGCAAATGCCGCGCGCGGTCCGTCATGGCTGCGACAGCACAACATGGCAACTTCGGGCGCATTGCGACATCGCCACGGCCCGCAGACGCATGCGATATCCGCATAATTTCGCGAGTATGTGCGCTACCCAAGCCAGGGCAGGCCGGCACAGATGCTACTACGATGCAATGTGGTGGGCGGTGACGGGCTCGAACCGCCGACCCTCTCGGTGTAAACGAGATGCTCTACCAACTGAGCTAACCGCCCCTGTCAGCTACGCCCTTAAGGTCTTTTCTGGCCGGTGCAAGAGGCAAGAGTTCCCATTTGCCGCCCCTGTCGACACCAGCAGTGCAGCCACGCACTTCACCCGCTTGCCCTGCTGTAGACAAATTTAGCTATGTGCCCATTGATTGCGAACCCAGGGCTCCGGTAATGCCCAAACCTAATTGTATTCAGAGATTGCACTCCTGATACCGACCCCGAGCGAGTCCCCATAGAACCGAAATTTACTGTGTAATCATCCAAATCATACATTATGATCACACCGATCAGATCACTGGTTCTAGGCAAACTAGAAATGTCCGAAACAACAATTGAATCTGCTTTTGCAAAGATATTTAAGGTCGTCGCCGACGATCGATAAATCTCCAGTGAATTAGATCCGGCCCCATCATCGATACAAATAATTTCTCCATTCATCGTTCGCGGGAATTCGCTGTTTATTGTGATACAGCCGCGCCCCTGCGCCAGTATTGGGCCAGCTACAGCGGAAGGAATAACAGGCAAATCCATCGCACGCGTCACTGCCGCGCCCGCCGTCGGAATATACGACGTCGCGAAGCCGCCCGCCTCCAGCTGATCGCCCCACAACAGCAGGCCCGACGAGCCGTCCCCGGTATATAGGTCGCTCCCGTTCCCCAGCGCGCATCCCGTAGAGATGGACACGGTCCCCGCCGTTGCGGTGAAGCTGAGCGAGGCCCGATACCAACCATTTCCCGCAGCCTGGATAGTAGCGCTCAGGCTGCCCGTGCCGGAGACCGATCCCACCGTGCCCGCAGACAGGTCGAAATAGGCCGCCGCCAGGCCGCCAAAGCCCAGTCTGGCCCATTGTCGTCCCGCAGGCTTCAGATAGACGGACCGCGTATATGCCCCGGCAGACAGCGTCACGCTTTGGCTGATGAGATGGCTGTCAGCGGCGGTGCCGTCCTCGACGATCTTTGCCGCATCCGACGTTCCGGCGGGCGAGACGGCGCTGGTCACGATCACTGCGGATCGCGTCTTCGTCCAGCTTGAAGTCGTGAACTGGCCCGAATGAAGGAGCATGTTCGTGCGCTGATCCTCGACCAGCAGCCCCAGCGGTCGCAGCGTCACCGGGTCGTGGTTGAACCGGGGGCGGTTGGCTGCCACCGTCTCGATATGGCCATTTGCGTTGACCCGCGTTGCCGACGATGCGCGGGAAAAGCTGATCCGGCTGTCGAGCGTCGAGATCGTCGTAAAGTCGAAATCGAGGACCGGCTTCGGCCCGCCCCCGGCTGGCATCCCAAGGCCGCCGGCGAGTTGCATCTCGGGATGGCTCAGTCGTGCAGGCAGCATCGTGCTATGGTCGTCGGTCATCGTTCGTCTTTCCTGGCGGCGCCCCAAGCGTCGACGGTGGCGCGATGTCGGCCCGCGCATTCGGCATAAGCGAGCAGGAGGTCAGCCTCCCAAATGGCTCTCTCCGGGTCGATCGGCGGTACCGGCTGGACCGCCATGCACGGGCTTGCCAGATTGGCCGGCAGCGGCGGCATTGGCGCGGGCCCGGGCGTCCTCGAGCAGGCGCAGCACGTCAGGCCGCACAGCACAATCTGAAGGTACCGGAATGTCATGATAGGCCTCGTTGATGAGAGTGCGGCTTTGGGGACGCAGCGCTCCCAACGTGCGGCGCTCGGTTTCGAAAGCCCGGGATTGCCGGTCGAGCGCCCGCTGCGCCACGACGTGGCTTTCCGCCAGCCTCGCTGCTGACCGTGCCTCGGACCGGTCGGCGATCAGGTCGCGCACGAACCAGCCGCTGCCGAACGCACCGATCGCGGCGATGCCTGCCGCTGACAGAAGAAGCTCCGTCCTCATGCAGCCCCCTTCCCGCCGGGCGCCGGCAACAGTGCGGCGACGACGCCGGCAGCGATAGCCATCCAGCTATAGGGGCTCGAAAGGGCGGCGGCTCCGGTAACGGCGGCGCCGATCGCGATCCATGTGCCGCGCTCGCGAAGGCGGCAGCGAAGATAGTCCATCATGCTTCCACCTCGGATGGCCGATCCGCGCCATCCTCTCCCACGGGCAGAGGTTGCGGCAGCGGCATCCCAACGGGCCAGCGACAACCCAGCACCCGGTCCCGGCGGAACTTGGCCTCGCATACGCGATCGCCCTGATTTCCTCCGATGCCCCACAGAAAGCCGCGAGAGGCTCGCGTGACGAAAAACACGTGCCCGCCCCCCTGCCGATCGAGCACGCACAGCGCGCCATAGGCGGGGGCACAGGGGACACCCCAGTCGAGCCAAGCCTTGGCGCGATACCAGTGCCTTGGCAGGGGCAGCCCGGCGCTGCGCAAGACATGGGCCACGAAGGTGCCGCACCAGGGTGTCTCGTCGTCGCTCCACCAGGCTTTCAGCCGGCGGAGCCATTCCACGATCACGGGATTGTTCTTGGGGCCGGGAATTTCGCTCACCCCTATCAACGACAGGGCGTGCGCCATCCAGGCCAGGGCAGAGTCCGGCATGCGACCTCCGATTTCCGTATGAATGAAAGCGTCAGGCTTCGGCGGCGAAGGTCGCACCACACAGGGTTCGCGCCTGCCGCAGCGCGGGCGAATCCGGCGCGCGGGCGCCCAGATCCGAAAGGGTAAGCCGCAGGACCAGCTCGTTTCTGTCACAGCGCTTTTCCAGCCGCGCGGCCTTTGCGGCGCATTCGGCATTTTCGCGCTCCAGCTTGTCGATCCGCTCCAGCGCCTGGCGCAGCAGATCCGAAGCGAGGTCCCCCGCATCCTTCCGGCGCGTGACCATCGCCGGGACGAGATAGCCGAGCGCCGCGCTGACCAGAGTGTTCCCGCCAAGCAACGGAATCAGCCAGTCGGGCTGGGATGTGATCATCTCACCCGACCCGGTTGAAGCCGATGACGATCGTGCTCGACGTGGCTGTCGCTCCGTTCGCATCAGTCACTTGGCAGCGTGCCGTCGTGCTCTGATATTCGCCCACCACCATGTCGCTCCATCCCACGCGGGCGAGAGATGAATCCGGATCGAGCAGCACCGTCTTGTTGACTCCGTTCTGGCGCGTCCAGCGAAAGCGGTAGGGAGGCGCCCCGCCGGAAGCGTCAGCCTGAAAATACCGAAAGCCTCCGTTAGGTAGAGAGTCGCTGGTGCCCGATGCCGTGGAGACGTTGACCGGAACCGAACCTCCCCAGACGGCGGCGCCGACGCTCAGGGGCGACGCTGGCGGCGACGGGGTTCGCGCGACCAGCATCTGCAATGCGCCTGCCATCACGACACCCCCGCGCCGGCAACGACCCATTCGTCGGGGCCGACCTTGACGAGGGTGCACAGGCCACGCGCGCCGATCGCGCGACTGCCAGTGGAGGTCGATCCGGCGAGACGGAGCGTTACCCCCGCAACGCCGGATATACTCCGGCTGGATGTCGCATTGTTGTAGATCGAGATCGCGTCGCCCAGCGCAAAGGCGACCGTCGCATTTGCTGGAATTGTCAGGTCGCCCGCCGACAGCGAAAGGAGCTGCCCTACGTCGCTCAACGATAGTGTCTGACTGGAGGACGCACTGCGCAGTGGGACATTGCGATAGCCGATCTTTCGCGCCGTGCCGCCCGGATCTTTGACCGTGGAGTCCACCCCCATATCGGTGACAGCGCCCGTCATCGCACCGCCGCTCTTGGGCAGCAGGGCAGCGATGGGTCCGTCCCGCCATGCGGCAATCTGGGCCATCAGCTCGCGCATCGCATCGTTCAGGCCGGCTGCGGGACAGCCTTCCGCGATGTTGATGCCGCCGATGTCGCTATTGTTGGCGGCCACGGAGTCGAAAGCGGCCACACTGGATTTAGGCATAATGCTTCCTTCGAATTGGAGCGGTCGGAACGAGGGAAGGCGTTACCAACCGAGAGAGCCGCCGAACTTCGTCGCGCCTGCGGTTCCCAGGCCGCTGCCGAAGCTGCTTGCGAAACTGCCGGCGGCCGACCCCAGCAGCTGACCGATGCCCGGGCTGCTCGTCTTGGTGACGGTATTGTACCCGTCCGACGCTTGACGGATCTGGCCATTGAGTGCCGCCGTGCCGACATAGGGGATGTCGGCGGCGCTGTTGAGCAGCGAGAGTGCCGGGGCGATCCCGCTATAATCGGCGCTGCGCAGCTCGCCGGTCAGCCCCAGCGCCTGCAGCATCTGCGCGACATTGCTGCTGTTGGCGGCGTCCGATGCCTTGGCCGCCTCCAGCGCGCGGTCCTGCTGTTGTCCATATTGGCCGGCAAGCGACTGCGCGGCGCCCAGGCGGTTTTGCGCATCGGCGCGGGCTGCATCGAGAATGCGATTCTGTGCGGCATCGTAATTGCTGGACAGTTGCCCGGTCGCCGATCCCATCCGGTCGCGTTCGCCGGCCCAGGCAGCGTCGGACTGCCCTGCGGCCTGCAATTGGCGGTTCGCCGCGTCATTGTAATTTTGGTAGCGAAGCTGGCCCTCGTTCGCGGCGAGGTTCCGGGACAGCACGTCCGCGAAGGCGGACGACAGGCCGCTGCCCATGCCCCGTGCGCCGAACATACGGTTGGCCTGCCGGGCGACATTGGCGTTGCTCTGCTCGATGACGCCCTCGAGATAGGGGTTGCCCTGCAAGGCCTGCGGGTCGAGCATCGAGGCATAAAGCGCCGCTGAGGGCTGCGCGTTCAGATAGCTTCCCTCCGCCGTTCGCCGCGCATAGCCGTCGCCTGGATTATGGCCACCCGACGCGATCGCATCGGAAATCGGATTGCCGGTAGCCATTCTGGACAGGATGCCGCGCGACGGATCGCCCCCATGGCTCGTTCCGCCAACCGGCATCTTGGCCGGCATGTCTCCGCCACCGCGCATGCCGGAGCCAGCGGCCATGAGCCGCTCATAGACAGGTTGGCCCGACTGGACCGCGCGCCGCCCCTCGAAAATATCGCGGGCGGCGGATTGGGCGGCGCCAACATAGGGATTCGGCGTTTCGAACGCAGTCTTTGCGACGTCCAGAAAGGCGTCCTGCGCCGTCTTCGACATCTCCTGGAGGCGTGGCTGATTGGCATCGAACACGCTCTGCGTCTGCTTCATCCCGTTCAGGATATAAGGCTGCGCCGGCGCCCAGGGTTCGGTCTTCTGCTTGCTCTTGCTGCTGCCCATGATGTTCGTCCTCGATAAGGGGTTTGCGGAGAATGACGGCAGTCTGCCGATAGTCCGGCAGCACCCGTTTCCACCCGGTCCGGCCGACGACCTCCATCGCCACGCATCCATGTTCGCGCGCAGCGGCTTCGATCGCCTTCAGGAAATGGAGCCAGGACCGCCGACCGGTCCCACCCGTCAGCCAGATTTCACAGATCGCGCCGTCGAGGCTGCGCCTGATCCGCGTGACGACTGCCACACATGGCAAGCCATCGGTGGCGATCCACAGCTGTGCCAGGCCCTGCCGGATGTCGGCCAGCACCTCCTCTGGCCGATGATCGCCACCGCGCTCTATCGCGGGCAGCAGCAGGTCGCGGACTTCGTCCCAGCGATCGGCATGAACACAACCGAACCTCATACTGGATCCCCCGTCGCGTCGAGCCAACGCGCCTCCTCGCTGTTCCACCACAGCGGACGCTTGAGCGTGCGGTCGTAGAAAATCTGGCCGTCCGTGGGGTTCGGCGGGCGTTCGCTGCTGGCGCCGAGGCCGGTCAGCCGCCGGATCAGCATGTTCACAGCATCGCGGGCCTTGCGGTTCCACTCGAGCTGGCTGCGCTCCTGCTCCTTGATAAGCAGCGTCATGGCCTTCCTCCCGGCGCGAAATCCACGTCATAGCCCTGCGCGTATGTCCAGGCCGTTCCAGCGGGAACGGACAGCTTCGCAGAACAGAAGCTGCAGCTGCGGCGCATTCGGTGGACGCCGGCCGGCGTTCGCGTCTCGTGCACTGTCTCATCGAGGCTGTCGCTCAACCCGTCTGCACCGAGCAGGGTGATGATCGTCGCCGCGGCGTCGGTCAGCGGACGAACCGACCGTATCCGCGCCTTGCCCCCGGGAACCAACTCCTTGAGTCCGTCTATCAGCGTCGCCGCCATGTTAGGTCCACTCAGCGTCCCGAGCCGGTGGCTGCCGTCGAACAGCATGAGCAACGGATATCCGCCGCGCAGCGCGGCGCTATCGATCGACAGCCCGGTCGCGTCGATACTGCCATAAGATGCGTCGAGGGCATCGAGGCTTACGCTCTGCGACAACGCCGGGAATATCCTCTCGGCCGTCAGGCTTGCGGTGGTCCAGCGCCGCAGCGCGAAATGATAGAGATAGACCTCCGTCGCCGGGTTCGCGCTCGGCACGGAAACGATGTACGTCGACGACCGGGGATCGACCGCGGCGGACATCCTCTCCAGATATGTGCGGTCGAGCATCGACAGGAAGGCGCGATCGACCGTCTCTATTCCGATCGCCTCGACGGTTACCCCGTCGCAGGCCATGAACCCCTTGTTCGACAGGAAGAAAGTCAATTTGCCGTAGGTGGCGAGGCTCCACGGCGCGATACAACCTATGTCGGTCGCAATCTCGTCGAACTGCCAGATCGCGTCATCGGCAGTGTAGGTCATCCGGACGACGCGGTTCTCCTGGAAGACCAGCCCATATTCACCGCCGACCACACCGGTTATATCTCCGCCGGAAGACATGGCCTGAAAACCGGCCTCGCCGGTTCCAGCCGTCCAGGTGGCGGGATCGCCATTGTCGGACCAGGCAACCCTCAACGCATCATTGGCGACATAACCCGCGACGACGAAGCCTCGAACAACGGCCAGAAAACGTGCCGTCGGAGCGCTCGCCGCCAGCGCGGTCATTCCGGTCGGTGTCGAGGGATCGAATTTGTGGATAGGGTCGACGCCGTTGGTGGCGAGCATCAGCCTGTTGAACGGACAAAAGCGCACGCCGATCGCCGGCGAGGAGGACAAGCCCGTCTTGATCGCCACATGCCCTGCCCCGCCATAGCGGTAGATCGCCGTGGCGGTGGCGGCGAAGACGTAGACATCGTCGCTCGTTCTATAGGCGCCGGCACCGATGCACGCCGCTGGCAAAGCGCCACCGGGAGCCGGCGAGAAAGAGGGCAAGGGCGCATAGCCGTTAGCGATCGGCACGACACCATGCGCCCGGACGAGACCGTCCTGCAGATGCGCAGGCTGGTCGGGTTTCCATTCGCCGAAAATCTGTCGCATGCCTCAGATGCCCCCGTGCAGAAAGGCGGCCTCGCCAGAAGTACAACGGCCATCGCCGGACAGCGGAAGATCGTGTCTCAGCACAGCCTGATCAGCCGGCGAGGGGTAGAGCGCGACGATCCCATCGACAGCCTGGGCGAACAGGGTCGCAAAGCTGCTCATGCGGGCGTCGTTCCATCCGAAAAGCTCCGCCTGCGCCAGAGCGCCGTAGAGATAGGCGTTGCGATGATTGGCCAGCACCCAGTTGGAGACGGTCTCCGAAGACAGCGCCGGCACGCGCGAATAGCGGGTGAACACCGCCTGGATAGGCGCGCGGGGCGCAGGCAGGAAACGGAACTGCCCGCCGCTCAACGTGTACCGGACGGGAGCCGCCTCGACGCCATTGCCCGAAGAATCAAAAACCTCGGCGCTTCTGGCGGCAGACAATTCGGCGAGGCGCCCTGCGGAGGTGAACCCCACGGTCCTTCGCCGCCCGTCGGCATCGAACTCGACCGAGATGGGCAGGATTGTGCTTCCGTCGGGCAGGTCGACATATTCGCCGTCGATGGTGATCACGCTCCGCTCGATCATCGGCCGGATCGCGGCCCCTTGCTGCAGCGCCGCCGCGAGACGCGCATTCAGCTCGTCTTCGCAAAGCGCAATGAGATCGCCTTCCCGCGCACCAAGATCCGAGCCGTCGAGCCAGGCCGACAAGGCTTCGATCAGCCCGGAATAGGAGGTCAGCGCCATGATCTTCCTCCACAAAAAAAGGGGCCGGTCGATGACCGGCCCCTGCCTTTCAGATCATATGTGCCGGGCCGTCAGGCCATGCCGCTGATGCGGGTAGCGAGCCGCGGATCGATCGCCTTCAGGCCATAGAGCACGTCGAGCCGGAGGGTGCTGACGTCCGACGATCCGTTGTAGAAGGGGATCATGCGGACGCTCACGCCCTTGTAGCTCTCGCGCGCCACGTCCACCGCTCCGGGCGGCGAGACCATCGGTACGATCGCCAGCGCAAAGGCGTTCTTGTGGAAGGCGAGGTTCTGCGCGTAGCTCGTGCCGGCAGCGCCGAGGAAGCTGACCGCCTGATTGTTCAAATCGGCGGTCCCGACAACGTCGACATTCTTGAACGCGCCCGACCAGATCATCGCAGGATAGATCTGCACGTCGGTCTCGTTGCTCGCGCAGACCGCGTCCGCCACGACCGTGAACTGCTTCAGCCAGGGCAGACGCGTCTTCGTCACCGGATTGACGGCATAAACACCGGCGATGGTGAACACCTCGCCGGCCTTCACCGTGTCGGTCGCCGTGGCAAAGCCGTCCATGTGGATCGTCTGCACCATCGTGTCCTTGACCGCTGCATAGTCGGTCGTTGCCGCCGTGACGCTCAGGTCGATCAGGATCGAGCCGGCGCGGCTGCCGGTTGTCAGCGTCTGGACATTTTGCGACATGAAGGTGTCGACCCCGCCGATCCTGCCCAGGTCGCCCTTGCGATAGGCATCGTTCGCCGCCCCCTGGATATAGAGGTTGGTCTGCGTGCCCAGCATGCCCCAGTGGTCGGCCGGCGACAGGATCGCCGTGCGGCCATCGGACATAACCGCCTGCTCGTCCAGCCGCTGCGGCGCCGGCGCGAAATCCTGGAAGCTGTTGATCAGCTGGCCCGGAGTCCCGACCCAGTTCGGCACCTTGCTCGCCAGCGCCAGCACGTCGCTATCGATCCGGTTGGCGAGTTGCACCATGGCCGGCTTGATCACCCGCTCGGACAGATCCTTGATATTGAGCGTCAGTTCCTGCGAGGTGAAGGCAAAGTCGACACCCTTTTGCTGGTCGACGGTGATCGTGGTCGATCCCTCGACCACGTCCTGCACCGACGCGTTGCTGCCCGACCGGACGGTGAAGTCGGTCGGCCGTTTGATCGTCACGGTCGCTCCGGTTTGATAGCCAATGCGGCCGTTGGAGAACTCGGATTCGAGCCCGCGGTGCACCCGCTTGGCCGCGACCAGTTCGTTCTCGAGGACCATCAACGCCTCCTTGGCGATGACGTCGATCGTCAAAATGCTGTTTGCCATGCTTCGGATTTCCTATTTCTGCTTGGCGCGCCAGGCCCGGTACTGGGCCATCGACATGCGCGAGGGATCGGAAGGACCGCTGCCGGCACCGCCGCCGACTTCGGCCGCCGGTCGAAAGGCACCCCGGTTGGCGGCGCGCTGCCGCTCCAATTGCTGGGCGCCCAGAAAGGCCAGGTTCAACACGCGCATCTCGGCTGCCGAAGCGTGGCCCAGATGGGTGTCCGGTATGCCGAGGGCGACCGCGAAGCCCTCGAGCATCTGGCGGCGCTGCGGAGACCAGTCGCGGATCTCGCGCGCCATCATCGCATCCGTCTCCTCTCGCGCCCTGGCAGCATCCTGCTGTTCGCGGAGGGACTTCGCTTCATTGTGCTGGCCCAGCAGATGGTGAAGCGCCATCTGTTCCTGGGCCATGTTCCCGACCATGGCGCGAAGTTCGGCCAGATCGGGATCGTCCGGATTGACGCTCGACCAGTCATGCTGCGCAAGTTCGTCGAGCTGCTGCTCGATCTCGTGCAACCGCTGGCTCGCCTGAAACTCCTCGGCGGTCATCGCGTGCACCTGCTCGAGCGCCTCGCGATCGGCCGCAAGCGCCCGCCGCTGCTCGGCCAGCGCCATCGTCTTGCGTGTATAATCCGCCTGCCGCAGCAGCGCGTCCTTCAACGCCGCGGGCACCTCATAGACGCGCCCCTCATATTCCACCTGCGTGATCGCGTCGGCGTCATCGTTGAAGGTGTCGTCCTCGGAAGAGCCATCGCCGCCGCCTTCACCCTGATCGTCGGGCCAATGGTTGATGTCTTCCGACAGATCGCCAGCCTCCGCCGGATCATCGCCGGCATCGAACATCTCCGGACGTGCGTCTTCGTCGCCGGCCAGGCCGGACGTCATCTCATCGTCGATCATCTGAACTCCCCGAATAAAATCAGGTAAAAGCGGCAACTGGCAGCGCGGGAAAGAGCGATCGCCGGCAGGACGTGCCAGGGGCGTGCATCCGCCCGCTGCCCGCAACATTTCTATCGAAAAGAAACTGGAAGAGGGCCAAGGTCACTCGACCCACAGCTTGCTGGATCCCGAGGTCGGGATGCATTGGCCAACTCAATTGCAGCCGCCGCGGTTAGGCTACATTATAAGCGGATGTTTATCTTCGGCTTGGCCCTAATCGCCACGCCCCCTCCGAAGGCAGCGCTACCACCGTTGCCTTTTGCCCAAGGACCAATCGGATCGTCATCAGCGATGACCAAGGCAATTACCGATTGCCGTGCGCTGGCGCGGCTTGAGCAGGCTAACGGGGCAGTTCTGGTTTTCCTCGAAGGTCGGCGATCCGAGCGTGCATTCAATTGCCTCTCGAAATGGATTTTCCGCAATCCGCAGAGCGGATTTCAAAAATTCGGTTATGTCGGATCGGAGCAGCAGGGTCGATAACTGGCTCGGAGCAGCAGCCACAAATCCTGCCAAACGCCCTTCCGCTCGAACTTATTCTCACTCAACCGAAGCTCGCTCGAATTCGCGCTCCCGCTGTCGTGGCAGTAGGAACCTTGTTTTCAACGCACTATTGGGCCCTGACCCTAGCCGAACAGTTTGCGGATCACTCGGTCGAAGACCTTTCGCACCGGGCCCTTGTTAAGCTCATATTGCTTTCGGAACTCCACCTTCGCGCGCAGCAGAAGCTCAGCGATGGCTTCTCCGCTCATCCCGGCGGTGATGTCGCCCAATCCGGCTCGGGCAGCGGCGCGCTGCATCAACAGGTCGAAGTCCGCATACATCTTCCCGGTCGGCTCGAAATGGAACGTCAGGTCACCATGATCGACCGCGACAACCTTCTCGCCCCGTCCGGTGTAGAAGCGCATCTCTGGCACTTCAGCGCACCAATGCTCGAAATATATGGCAGCCTCTGCAACCGTGGCCCAGACCTCCAGGTCACCGGGCAGGCTCTCGTCGATCAGACTGCCCTCGTTGGAAACGAAGAACGACGAGTCAAAATCTGTCCCAGAAGCTTTTGTCATGATCTGACATGCTCTCCCAAGGTCGATGCCGCCCACCTCCCTTCCCCGGAGGCCTATTTCCTTGTGCATCGATTGCCGGGCCGCGTCGATGGTAATGTGGATAACGGCCTATCGGATGATCGGTGCGATTTCCAAAAGGTGCGACCCTGACATTCTCCCCGATCCGGATCTCACGACCTGCCTTGGCAAAACGTGCCGCTCCCGCAGCTATAGCTGCTGCCTCGGGCGCAAGCGCCGCCGCTGCAGCCACCACGGGCGGCAATGCGATGGCTTGCCCTAAACTGATATCATGCTTGGGTGCATAGGACGGGTTCAGCCGGTACTTGCCGTCACTGAGAATCCATTTCTGTTGGGATCCGGCCAACTCCTTTCCCGAACGAGCGCGGTTGGATTGGCGCTTGTCAGCACCAGCCTTCGCAGACAGAAAAGTCGGACTGAACAACGAGACGGGACCATCATCCTCTTCGTCGGCATTGCCCGGATAAATGAACACCGCCATCCTTCCTCCTTTTGGTGTTTCAAGCATTAGCGGCCGTCGGCACCTCGACCGGCACGGCGACCGCTGTCTGCGCGGCATCCTGCAACGTCTCGGCGACGAGCATCTGGAGCAGCTCCGCCGGTAACTGACCCGCGACGGCTGCGAGCCGATCGGTCACCGCCTTGTAGGCCGCGATATCCAGCTGCCGTTCCTCGCGCTGCCGATCGGCTTCGGCCGCCTGCAGCCGACCGCCCAGTTGCTCCAGCGCCTGGCGCATCTGCTCGAACTGACGGGCGGCGGCCTCGCGCGCGGGATCCTGCCCCTGCTCCGCGTCGCGAACGACATCGGGCAGAACGGCTTGCAGCCGCCTGATCACCTTGTCACCGCCGGGAAGGTCGAGATTCTCGACGATCAGGTCGCCCAACAGGCTCGCGCTCTGCGGGTTGGCCCGAACCAGCTCGGTCAGCATCGTCGCGGCCTCCTCGCGCTGGGTCGAGTAAGAAGGCCCCGCCTTCACCGTCAGATCATATTTGCCGATCGTCAGATTGTAGATGTCCGCGGCCGGATCAGGCGCGCCATCGGGATCGGTGATCCGCACCATGGCCGCTTTGCCGTCCTGCCCCAGCACCCGGATCATCCGGTCGCTGTTGTAGACTTTGGGAATCAGGTCGATCAGGATGCGGCCGGTCTGGCGGATAGCGCGGCTGAGATTGTCAATGAAATGGAAGGTAGCGACATCGCCTTCGCGTTGCCGCGCCAGGATCGCACGCCCGCTGGTCTCGTTGGAGCGCGCACCAAGCGACGCATCATACAACCCCATCACCGCCTTCATGTCGTCGGCGGCGTTCATCGCCGCCTGCAGTTCGCCCGCAGGTACCCCGGTGAAGGGCTGGCGCATCGGCGGCTCCGGCCCGTCATATTCGAGGAAGGCATGGGTCGCATTGTTCGCGGTAGCCCAACGCGGATCGGAAGCGAAGGCGCCCCGGCGGCCCACCCATGGCGCCTTGGGCGCCAGCGCGACCAGTTCGGTCGCCATCGTCCGCCAATAGTTGAACATCTGCTGCGGATCGCGCGCGTCGCGGATCAGCGAGCGGAAATGACGCCGCCCTTCGACATTCACCTCCTCGCCATAGACCGGCACGATCGGGATGTGGCGCCCTGGCCAGGCCTGCTCGGACAGCAGCTCCGATCCATTGAGCACATATTGCGTCACCTTGAACGACCGCACCGGTCGCGGTTGCCCGATCGTCTCGATCGGCCCCAGAAGCGCGCGCAGCCGGGGAAGCTCGTCGACATGCGCGACCGCGATCGCGCCATCGACCGTTGCATATTGAACTAGCTGGCGGATCACCTCCTCGCGCTTCCAATATTCGGCGACACGGACGCTGCGCTCCTGCCCGTCCAGCCATCCGGACGATCCGCTCCACGCCGAGCTGGAGAAATCGATCTTCTCGGCCTCCGGAAAGCGACGCGAATACTGCGCTTCGCTCATCTGTTCGATGACGAAGGCGCTCGACCAGTCGGAGCCGTCCGACGACTGCGCAAACGGATCGCCATAGATGGCGAAGGGGTTCGGCACCGGGCGAATGACCAGGTCCTTCTCGAAGCCGTCGTCGGTCGCATAGTCCAGGTTGATGCGGATATAGCCGAACCCCATCGTCGCCGAGCAGTCGACCGCCGTGTCATAGGCAATGTCGGCATTGGACATCGTCTCGATGTTCCGGATGAGCCCGCTCATCACCTCGGCCGTCTTCGCGTCGCCCCTCTCGACCGGATGCACCGAGATCGCCGGCTTGTTCTGCCGGCTGTCGTTGACGACCTGTCGGATGAAGCTCGGCATCCGGTTGATCGTCAGGCAGGGCCGCCCTTCCGCCTCGCGCTGCCGCCGCACCTTGTCGGGCCACTGCCAGGCCCCGCCCAGCCGGGCGAAACGCAGATCGTCGAGCGCCGCCGCGCGATTGTCGCTTTCATGCGCTTCGGCGGCAGCAAAGGCCTCCACCGCCTCTTTGACGATATCGTCCATTTTCGGTTCCCATGAAGTGCGCAGCCGCGAGCCGACCAGCAGGCGGGTCGCTGGGTTGCGAGATTAGCGGGGGGCGGCTTATCGACGATAGGACGTCGAGCATCGTCCTTATCAAGCCGTCAGCGCTCGGATGCCGAGATCACTTGAGATATGCGCATGTATCGATCAATTCATGCGCAGTCGCTCAACGTCTGCGCCACCTATACAATTTTCGGTTGTTGCAGAACCACTTCCAATAAGCGCGTGTGCCCAGGGAAAAAATTACTACCCCCCAGGCCGCACCAATCCCTATCAAGACATTGAACAGCGGAAAATTTCCGATCTGCTCTCTCACGAAGATCGGTATGGCGATAGGGATTGAGGCCAGCAGCAAGAACTTCGCATCCACCCGCTTCGTCAGCGAGAAGCCCTCCATGCGGGCCCCGAAATCCTTGCCCTTGACCAAAAGATCCAGAGCGCTCTGATATTCCGCGGTCCACTGGCCGATGACCTGCACCAGAAAGGCAAAAGGAAGCACAACGATGCGGCCGGCATGATGGATGAAATTATTCATCATCGAAGATCTCGTCCATGAGTGCTTGAACATAGCGATCGCGCGCAATATCGCCAGCCTCTTTCACTCCCTCATTATCGAAGTGCGACCGTCTGAATCGCCCGATTTTGTTACGTAGAGGTCCGGCGGGACCTCTGACAAGTTTCAACGTACGTTGAAGTGCGCGCCCACCCGGCAAAAGCCTAGACGGCAAGCTTGCAATCTGGGCCCACAGCGGGCCAGCCCGGCCATTCGCGGTGGCATCATAGGCGTTGACCCCGAGCAGAGCCCCCTCCGCAACCCATCCGAGACCCTCTGCCGCCAACGCTGCGGGCGCTGTGATCCCTCCGGCCGCAGTGGCGACGGCGGCGACGTCAGCGGCAAGCGTCGCCTTGTCCAGGACCTTCCGTGCCGCCTCCACATTGGACATGGGCGTGACCGTCACGCCGGGCCCGGATCCAGTCCGACCACGCTGCGGGATGGAAATAACGGGACTCGGTCCCCTGCGGGAAGGTGCGCGCTCCGCAGGAGACCGTAACAGAAGCTTGGGCAACGATACCGGACTGCCTCGTCCGCTCTCGACACTCGCCTTCAGGCGGCTTGGTGCAGCAGCGCCGTTCATCGAGATTTCTCCTCGTTCCATGGATTGCGCCATTTCCGCCAACTGGGGCTTTCCGAGAGGTCAGTTGCGACACCTGCAGGGGTACCTATGGCAGTCAGGCCATCCAGCCGCCCATGGTGACGACGGGTCGGGAAGACGATCCGCTCGGCGCGGCAAGCCCCATCCTCTTCATCATCATCGCATAGCGTGACGCCGACAGCCGATCGTCCCGCGTCTTCACGACGATCCCGTCCTTGCGGTGATAGAGCCTGAACTCGCCGAACCAGTCCTCCAAATGGTCGAACACCTTCCATCGTCCGGACAGCATCCGGTCGAGCATTTCTGCGATGCCGGCCTCGATCCCGTTCCCGCCATCCTCGAAACATGCCCGCTCGGGCAGCAGCGCGAGACCCTGATCGCGATATTGCTGGGCCAGCGCAGCACCAGAGCCCTTGTCGTGCTGCAGCCCGTCATGCGGCCATGCCCAGGGCAGCCAAGTCCCCCAGGGCTTCAGAGCCGCCGCATGAATAACGGGCGTCGCTTCGCGCTGGGCATAGGATGCTGTCACATAGAGACAGTCCGCATCCCGATCCCAGGCCAGCCGCACAGCAGCGGTCGGGTGATCCCAGCCGAAGTCCAGTCCGCCGATCTGCACCCAATGCGCGGGTATCTCGAAAGCGCGGACCCGGATCAGTTCCTCTTCCACCGGAAAGACACGCCCCGATCCGAGCATCGGAATGCCCTCGGCCCGCGCCTTTCGCTCATGCGCCGGATAGGCGGCGACGATCGCGGCACGCTGGGCCGGTGTATAATGCTCCGCGTCGTCGATCGTCATGCGCGTGACATGGCGGCTCATCGCGTTTTCTTCCTCTGATCGGCGCTCGACGAAGCTTCATCGAGAAACATCCGCACCACCTCGCTCATGCCTTTCAGCGGCGTGAAGGTCAGCATCACCATTCCATCGGTGGCGTTCGTCCGGGTCAGCCCCTCGACATAGATGTCGACAGGCGGCTCCTCGTCGAACCACACCGCATTGAGCGTATCGCCCTGCCACTTCGCCCGCCCCTGCTCATAGGTTTTGAACAACAGGGTCGAGGCGCCGCCGGAGAGATGCGCGACGCTCACCGCATCCAATATATTCGCCCCGCTCGAAGCGCGATGGACGCCGAGTATCGCATCCCCCGGAATCGCACCGCACCCCCACGCGGCGCTTCGCTCGGGCTCTCCCACCAGCAGCTTCTGCACCGTGTCTCTCGTCGACAGGCGGGTCTCGCCTGCCGCCCAGAAGCGGCCCCCTTCCGCGAAGCGCCGCCCTCGCCACCAGGACGGGTATCGCCCGGTCAGATGCATCGCCAGTTCGAACGAGCCCGCGACGGTCTTGCCAAGCTGATTGCCGGCCATGAAGAGCCGCTCCCGATGCACCGCGCCAGCGTCGTGAAACTCCCTCTGCCGCATATAGGGTCTATAGCTGGACAGGCGATTGCGCTCGTGCCGCCGCTTGAGTTCACGCGCGAGGATCAGCGCCCGTCGCCGCAAGCGCGGCAAGTATCCGCTGGAGTTCATCGGCGATCTCGTCATCGGTGAGAGTCTCGACCGCACTGGCGTCTTCCGGGCGCTTCGCGAGCGCTGAGGCTATCAACCGCAGATAATCGTGCGGCCGGTCGGCGCGCACCTTGTCGATCGTCCGCGCGCCATGGCGCGTCCAACTGGCGCGCAGTTCCTCGAGGAAATCGGCGCTCGGCTCGTCATCGATGATCGGGTCTTTCCCGCCCTCGCCGAGGTCGAGACAGCTTTTGTCGGTCCTGCACGGCGCAAGCGCATTGTCGTCCGCCGGCGGCTGTTCAGCGTCGCGGCGCCGCGCCATCAGGCGGTCCGAAGGCTGAAACGATGCCCGGCGCGCGGCGCGAGCCAGAATCGCTCGCCCGCCGGCACATAGTTGGACGACGCCGTCGCGGTCACGCTGCCCGCCAGGCTATATTCGTAACGGAAGGCCTCGGTTGCGATCAGGCTCAGCGCCGTCTGTCCGTCGGGCGTCGCTACACTCAGCACCGGCGCGGTGCTGATCGAAATGCTCAGCGCCTTCGATGCCGCTCCATCCTGTCCAGGATCGGCTGCGATCGGCAACCCGCCGGTTGCGACGCGGGCAAAATAACTGATCTCGACGGTCATCCTCGTCTCCACTGGGTGTGCACGAAAAACGCCCGCCAGACCGGGGTCCAGCGGGCGTTTTGAATATCCGGGGGGGGGCAGCCATTCTGTCGGCTAATGTCGACGCGGCAACCCCACTGTGTTTTTGTGCATAGCTGATCGATCTGGCAGTGTCAAGAACAAAATAAGAACATATGTTCAGGCTGCCTTGCGTTCCGCCTGCGCGTCAGCTCGGCGAACCACCGGCCTGAAAGCTATGCACAGCTTATAATCGCCTTGGGCCACCGCCGGAAGCGGCGGCACTAGCAATGCCGCGCCGGGCGTGCAGCGGAAAAGGTCGTCGACCACAGGTTCGAGACCCTCCTGCACATAAGGCGCCTCGATGTCGGGGCGCTCGCTCCGTCCAACGTCAGCACTCGGCAGTTCGATCGGCTGGAAGCTGACATCCTCGATCTGCACGGCTTCATAAACCGTGCCGATCATCACCGCGACGGTCAGGTCCTGCCGTGCCGGGACGATCATACGGTAATAGCCGTCATGGGTGGGATAGGCGTCGATCTCCACCATGCAATCCTCGCGGGCATTCGCAAGGATCACCGGCAACTTGATACCGCCAGCAAGGAAATCGCTCTCACGGACATCGAGTGCGCCACGCACGATCCCGAACAGCGCCAGGTTCATGGACAGCCCCTGCTCCTGCAATTCGCCGGGCAGGAACATGCGGGCCGTCGTCTGCAGATAGTGCAGACCGCGCCGGCGCAGGCCGCGCACCGACCTGGTCTTGTCCAACATCTTCATGTGACTCGAGGAGCCGAGATTCGCATCATGGGTAAAGTCGCCGATCGTTGCGACCTCGCTTGGCTGCGGGAAATACATCAGCCGTGCGAGAACGGCCGCCGCCGCCTTGCGCCGGCAATCGCCATCATCCGAGACAGCGGCAGACCCAAACGCCGTCGCTGCGACTCCGAAGGCGACCGCTCCCGCCTGGATGCGATCGCGCGTCTCGCTCTGCGCGCCCTTCTCGCCGGGCTTCTCGTGGATCGGCTTGCCATTGGCGTGATAGTCGACGACCGATCCCTTGGTCTGGGTGCAGATCTGCTCGATCACCGCGATCGACGAGCCCAGCGCCGACAACGCCTCGCGTCCATAATGCCGCTTGTCGAACCAGCCCTTTTTGTCCAGGCCGCTCGGCTCATTCTCGCGCAGCAGCATGTAGCGACCAGCCACGTCCACGTTCATCCGCGCCTTCAGCAGCGGAACGATCCGGTCCTGCACCGTCCCATGATAGCCGAGGTCGACCAGCATCAACAGATCGCCATCCTCGATTCCTTGCCGACGCACATGGGCGATCAGCCGGTCCGCATAGCGCGCAGACCTCCGAACGACTTTCTGCGCTGCTTCCGGCTGGCAGACGTTGCGCTCGAACGCAGACACCTCGCCCGAAGGACCCGCAATCTTGCGGGCTTCATGCGGCTCAAGCATCAGCATTCCGCCGATGACGTCGAGCCGCTGCTTTCCCGCCTCACGCTCGATGAGCGCCTCGACGGCCGGCTGGTCCATCAGACTGGCGCGCCCGGCAGTGAGCCGGCTGATCGACAGATCGCCGAACGACTGCCCGGTTCCCAGCGTCTCGAACAGCTTCATCGGCAGGAAGCCGTCGCGCATCAGAAACATCATCTTCGCTTGGCGGCCATAACGCTCTGACAGCAGCGCAGCCTCGTCCTTCACCCATTGCGCAAAACCGTGGAGCAGCGGACCGATCACGTCGTGACCCAGGACGAATGCCGGATCCTGCTCGCTGCGGAGCGACAGCAGCGGCCGGTGCGGCTGCATCGCCGGCTCGGTCTGACGCGTAGCCGGGGCCAACACCACCGCCGCCATGGCCTCCAGGCGAAGACGTGTTTCGCTGTCCCTGTCGAATTGCTCGAAATGCGCGCTGTTGATCCCCAGCGCCGAGGGCGCGTCCTGATCGGCGACGAGGTTATCGCCCAGATGGAATATCGCCTGTGGCCGCACCGCCAAGGCGTCGAGAACGGGCTGGAACAGCCCCTCGGCCTTGCCGAGGCCATGATCGGACGATGTGAAGACCTGATCGATCATCCCTGCCACGTCGGATCCAGCCGCAGCCTCCACCAGCGACCGCAGTTGCTCGCCGCTGAAATAGGTATCGCTGACAAGGACGACCTTCAGACCACGTTCTTTGGCTGACCGCATCAGCGCCACGACCGGCGCAAACGGGTAGCAGTGCCGCGCTTCGGCTGCGAGCTCGCTGGCCACCGACCGGGCGATCTCGTCGGCACTTGCCCCGGGCAGAATGCGCGCGTGGATCGCCTCGATCGACGTCTCGCGCCGGCCCGACCGATATGCTTCAGCCTTGCGCGCCTGGCGCTCGGCGATCACCCGCTGTTCGATGGCACCGCCCTCGATCGGCAGTTCGGCGAACACGTCAGACGGTGCCTGGCAGTTTCGCCACAGTAGCGTATCGAAACAATCGAGCGAAAGAATCGATACGGTCGGCGGAACCCGGTCGAGCAAGCTGGGGATGTCCTGCGCGGTCACGCTGATCTTCATGGCAATCCTTCCGGCGGAATTTGCTGCCGATATCGCGCACCAACCCTAAGATCGCGTTAACCATGCTCGCATATTCAGGGCGCAGTCCCGCCGACTGCCTCCAGTAACCGCGCAATGAACGGGCGCTGGCTTTCCAGCATCTGCTCCATGGCTTCCTGCGGCGAAAACCAGCGTCCTTCCGCGACTTCGGGAAAGCTCTGCATACGGCCGCTGCGGCGCGGCCATTCGAGCTCGAACATGTTGCTCCGGATCTGCGCGGGATCGAGATCCAGTTCCGTTGCGAAAGCTTCGACTTCCTTACCCGCTTTCTGGCGGATGGAGCCCAGTGGCAGCAGCACTGCAGGCATGGCAACGCCAAGCTCTTCCTGCGCCTCCCGCCGGGCCGCGAGTTCGGGGGTTTCTCCCTGCTCGATTGCTCCCTTTGCGATCTGCCAGGCCCCCGGCCCGCTCTTTCGCCAATAGGGCCCACCAGGAAGCACGAGCAGCATTTCGAGCCGCCCATCGCACCACCGATAGGGCAGCACGCCGGCGCTTCGCGGGCGCATCATTCCCCGACCATGTGCAGCATGATCGTACGCCGCTGCGGCCGGCGGCGATGCTCGAACAGGTAAATGCCCTGCCACTGGCCGAGCGCCAGCCTTCCCCCGGCGATAGGAATGGAGAGGTGCACCTGCGTAAGGGCAGCCCTGAGATGCGCGGGCATGTCGTCTGGCCCTTCCTCGTCATGGTCATAGGCACCGGGATCCTCGGGTGCGAGGCGCGCGAAATACCGCTCCAGGTCTGCCCGTGCCTCGGGCGCGGCATTCTCCTGGATCAGCAACGATGCCGATGTGTGGGTGCAGAACATCGTCAACACGCCGGATGTCATGTGCTGCGCAGCTACCCATTGGGCTACCTCGGCGCTGATGTCCGTCAATCCTTGCCGATGGTTCTCTATGATCAGCGGGTGCTGGGCCTGGCGCATCTTCCTCCCAATCGATCGCTAAGCGATTGTGTCCGCCTTGCATTCCCTACCGCGCCCGCGGCGTCAATTGCATCGTGACACTAACAGACCGACATCCAAACCCCGTGCGCAATATCGAAGAAAATCAGGCGCATCGGAGGCGTCACGATAGGAACATCCGATATAACACCTTCGTTCTCCTGCCACATTCCAAGACAAGGCAAACCGATGGCGACCCGTTACGATAATGTTCGAGAAGAACGAAGTTCGCAGTTCCTGACGGAGACTTTTCAGAGGGGACTGGCGCACTGGAACCGGGAAAGACTGTCTCCCCGCCATCCAGATGCGGGGCCAGAGGCGTTCGAACGGGACGTCCGGATGCTGCGGCTCGAACGTGCATTCCTTGCCCACCTTCGCTCGGAGGTTTCGGCGGAAGCCGCCGACGTTCCCCAAGACGCCGACGGTTTCATAGATTGGTTCGAAAAGCTGAAGATCGATGGCCCCGGACAAGGGGACGCCCTCTTTCCGTGGCTCGCGAGCGAAGCGAACCGGGACCAACTGCGCTGGTTCTTCGAACAGGAAGCCGCCGGCGAGGCCGGTTTTGACGATCTTGTCGCGATGACCCAGGTGAAGATGCCCGCAACAGCAAAGCTCGAACTCGCCCGGAATTATTGGGACGAAATGGGCCGCGGCAATCCGGCTGGCATGCACGGTCCCATGCTCGATGCGCTCGTCGCGATCCTCGACGTGGATCCGGCGATCGACACTACCGTCTGGGAAAGTCTTGCGCTCGCCAATGCGATGACCGCGATGGCGACGCACCGGGACTATGCCTGGCATTCTGTAGGCGCCCTCGGCGTCATCGAACTTACGGCACCCGGACGGTCGGCGATGGTGGCAAAAGGGCTGAGACGCATCGGTCTCAGCGACAGGGAACGTCGATACTTTGACCTCCATGCCGTTTTGGACGTCAAGCACAGCGCCGATTGGAACCGTGAAGCAATCCGCCCACTACTCGAAGAAGATCCGTCACGCGCAGTTTCGCTAGCGGAAGGGGCGCTGATCCGCCTTCGTTGCGGTGCGCGCTGTTTCGATCGCTATCGGGCGATATTGTGGAAGTAGCTCGGATCGACGGGCCGCATTGGAACCTTCATAGTAGAACTACCTACTAACGAAGTATCGTAACTTTGATCCTATCCTTGCGTATCTCCGCTAGCATTTTCAATGATATGGTTAGTTTAAAGGCATTTGAGGCCTGTTCGAAAGCTTGCCGCTGCCGATCCCGGATTAGACTAACGTATGACCACCAATTAACCATTTATTTGCCGCGAACTCGCGATGTTGGTCGCGAAGGAGCAAGGCCATGGGAACCAATATCGCCAGCGCGGCCGTTTTGACCGCCACGGATACCGAAAACATGCTGGACCTCGGATTTGCCTATTCGACAGGCGCCGATGGGTTTCCGCTGGATCTCGTGACGGCGCATCAATGGTTCAACCTGGCCGCGCTTTCGGGCTCCACAGAGGCTCAGCACTGCCGCGCGGATATTGCGCATCAGATGACCCGCCAGGAAATCGCCGAAGCGCAACGCCGGGCCCGGACTTGGCTGGCGGCACACTGAGCCGGGCTTTGGCGGCGTCAGCCCCGCTCACTATGCTCTGCCAGTGTAGCAACCAGCCTTTGGACGCTCTCGCGTAGCTCTTCGATTCCTTCGGGCGTACGTCCCTTGGCGATGGTTCCGGGGACGTGTAGCGCCCTCTCGCGCAGAGCCCTGCCCGACTCCGTCAGGCCGATCATCACCCGACGCTCGTCGTCAGGATCGCGCGACCGGGTGACATGGCCCGCAGCCTCCATGCGCTTCAACAGCGGCGTCAATGTTCCACTGTCGAGGTACAGGCGCGCACCGAGCGCGCCCACTGTCCGCGGCGTATCCTCCCACAGCACGAGCATCACCAGATATTGTGGATAGGTGAGCCCCAGTTCCCGTAGCACCGGCCCGTAAAGCCGGTTGAGCAGATTGGTGGCGGCGTAAAGCGGGAAGCAGACCTGCCGGTCGAGCAGCAGGGGATCCTCTTCTCCGTCGATCGCCGCCACCTTTTGCGTCATTGCGTAAAGACCTTGAAACTGACGTCGATATTGCCGCGGATGGCGTTGGAATAGGGACAGACGGCGTGCGCGGCCTCCACGATTTCCTCGGCCTTCGCCTGGTCGACACC